>Ga0209925_1000786_pt1 | contig 16085 bp, 17 predicted proteins | sample SalPonR2_A_D1_MG_FD_185702 | JGI IMG/M metagenome (GOLD analysis project Ga0209925, IMG submission 185702) | Salt pond soil microbial communities from South San Francisco under conditions of wetland restoration - Salt Pond MetaG R2_A_D1_MG... ...
ATTCATAATAAGTTGATTATAAATTATCACAGATACAATAGAATGACACTGGAAGCCGATGATGGTTCTAAATTTAGTATTAAAATAGGGACCATAGAAGATAGAGTTGGAGTAAAGCTACAAAAATCAATAAAAAAGAACTGGAAATTTCATACCCAGGGATCTATATATTATTATTTGAATCAAACGGGAGAATATCGCTTAGATGGGCATCTATTAATTAAGCATACAAAATATGATCTTGTAGTTGATATGGAATTTTCTGACGAAAATAATGAAAAACCTTTCAAGATATATATAAAAAAATAAAAAAATCCTCTTATTCAAAATTTTGAAACATTTTTTAATATATATTTGTCAATTAAAGAGAATACTTATAAATATTTTATTTATGAAAGGATTTTATGGATAATAAAATAATTAATAGAAAAGATTTTGAGCTACCAAAATGTATAGATGAATGGGGATGGAAATATCATCATATTGGAATTCCTACAACAGAAAAACAAAAGAATGAAAATTATATAGAAAAATTAAAATTTTTTGTTTCTGGTTTTTCAACCAGCCCATTTGGTATTGAGTGGATGAGATTTTAAAAAGATAGCTCAATTGATAAATTGATAAAAGAAGTTCCACATATAGCTTTCATGGTTGATGATTTAGATTATGAATTAGATAATAGGGATTTTAAAATTATTACAAAATCGAACTCTCCATCTGGTGGTGTGCGTGTTGCCATGATTGAACATAATGGCGCACCAATTGAACTTATAGAGTTTAATACATAGTAATATATAGAAATATTTATATAAGTATCAATAATTCTATAAAGATCTTCTTTGATAAATATAATCATAATTAAATGGATATTATGGTTATTACAGGTGTATAAATACCTATGTATGATTTTGGAGGCCCCTTAAAATCCAAATATAAACCTCGATTTAAATCTAAAATTAAAATATTTATATTTATTTTACTTGTTCCCTATATATATTAATAATATAATATATACAGATATATCTTTAAAAAATGGAGGTTTAAAATGGAAGAAATTGTATTATTAGTATTTTAATATTAATTATAATATGTTTTGGAAAGTTAAGGAATAATATAAAAAAAAGAAAAGATATGGAATATATAAAAGATTGGATTCAAAATAAGGAAAGAAATGATTATTCTTTTAAAAGATCAGGAATAATATTATTTAAAATGTTATTACTAGTTATAAAAATATTTATTATAATAGTATTAGTTTATTTAATAATTTTATTTGCATTTAAATATGATAAAGAATTAGAAAATAGAATGATCAATGATATTATGAAAGATTATTATCAGCAGGAAGAGGAATTTTATAAGAAAGAAGTTCCAAATGTTGATGATTATTTAAATGATAAAGAATAGTGAGACAGAGAATATCTGAAAATAAACAAATATTTAATATTTTAAACAAAAATGTGAAAATAATAAATTTATCTATACAATGTCCTATAATATATGTTATGTTGAGTAAGATACAAATTAATATATTATTAAATAATTTATGAATTAAAAAAATAATAGTTAAGACCCAGAAAATAAATCCTGGGTCTCTTAAAAAAATATTTTTTAAATTATTTTACTTCAAATTTTATTGTTGAAAGGTTTGAAATATTATCAGAAATTGGACATCTTTCATCTACTTCGTGTATGAATTCTTCTTTTTCTTTTTTTGACATGTCAGCATCAACATCTACAATACATTTGATATTTTGGAATCCGGGTCTTGCATTTTTATTTTTTCCCATTAAAACATCAGTATCAAGATCCCCTTCAACTTCTACTTTAATATCATTTAAATCAATACCCTTTTCTTTTGCAATAATTTTTCCTATTGTACAAAGACATCCACCTAAAGATATAAATAAATACTCTAAAGGTGTAGGTCCTTTGTCCTGACCCATTGGAGATGGTTGATCTGTTATTGAAACATGCTCTCTTGATTTTGACTCAAGAGTAAAATTTTCCTTAATATTAGTTTTAACACTTACTTTTTTATTAGGCATAATACCTCCCTTGTTTTATTTAATTTCTTTCTAATTAAAAATAGTGATACAATTCACGAATGTCAACTAAAAATTTTATTATTCTGGAAATATTTGGTTTTTACCCAGTTCTTTAGCTTTATACATGTTTTTATCACTAATTTCAATTATTTCATTAAGACTTTCATCTTTATTTACTTTTTTAATACCAATACTGCATGTTACATTGATTTCATTTTCAAAATTTGTTTTACGTATTACACTATTTATTTTCTTTGCAACCTTTTTTGCGATTTCCATATTACTATTTGAAAGAAATATTAGAAATTCATCTCCTCCATACCTTATTATAACATCATCATCTCTTAAGTTTTTTTTAAGAATATTGCTTATATTTTTTAAAATTGAATCCCCTACAAGATGTGTATAATTATCATTAATTTCTTTAAAATTATCAATATCAAGCATAAGTGTTGAATAAGTCTTATCAATAATTGTTTCTATCTTTTCGAGAACTTTTCTATTAAAAACATTGGTTAGAGGGTCCTTTAAAGATGTTTTATAATTCAAGTCTGCCCTCTTTTTTTCTAAAATGTATTTTTTATTTAACAATGTGAAATCATGAAAGATCGTATAAGCTAAGAATAGATAAATGAATACAATTCCTATTTGTGCTAGATATATTTTATCTGTTATAAGAAAATTAATTAAAATATCATGAAATATAAATGGAGAAGCTATTAATATTCCCCAAAACATAGCAAGAATCTTAATAGATCCAGTATTTTTATATTTTTTGTATAATAAATAAAGAAAATTAGCTATATAAATAATGATAATAAAATTGAAATAAGAATAGAATTTTCTGATATAATTTATTTGATTAAATATAAATAAAATTAAACCAATTCCAATTGATGAGGTAACAATCAATAATTTTGAAATACGGGTAAATTTAAGATTAAAATATTTTGTAAATCCAACCAAAAAGAAGATATTAGAAAGATATAAGCTAGAAAAAGTTATTTTTTTGAAAATTAAATAAGAAAATGGAAGATATTCAATGAAAATGAATTCAAATAAATAAAATGCTAAAAGAATAAAAGATAAAGCTATATAAATAGAGACATGGAAGCGTGTTTTTATGGTGCTCAAATTTATAATAAAAAAGATAATACTTATTGATAGCATTATTCCAATTGATATTAGAGGAAACAGATTATTGTAGAAATTGAGCCAAAAAATGTATTTATTAGCTTTAGATTTCTCCATAATAACTGGATTTAATCCAAATCCAATTTCAAAATTTTTATTACTTGTAATTTTAATGGTATTAATTTTATCTTTATTAATTATATCTTTTAAATTATATGACTTGGTATAGGTCCATATATTACTATGGTTGTTTTCATAATCGCCTAAAGCACCAAGTAATTTATCATTTACATATATTTTATAGGAATTAAAAAAAACCATGGGCATTATTAATACAGGATTTTTAAGTTCTTTTTTTAATTTGAACTTATTTATTAACCTATGATTATTATTAAAATTAATATTCAAGTGAAATGAATCTTTTAAAGGTATTTTTTCGTTTTTATATTTTAAAAACCAATTATTATTTAAAACTATTTCTGAATTTTTAGTAATCTCATTTGTAAATATAAATTTTAATAATAAAAGTGAAAGTACTATAAATAATAAAATTAAATATATTTTATTTTTATTTATCATCTATTTCATTAATTATATCATTTAATTCTTTTGATTCTATTTCATTGTATTCTGAGAGTTTTGAATAAATTGTTTCCAGAATAGATTTTAATCCCTCATTTGTTTTACTTTCCATTCTTAACACTATTACCGGTTGTGTATTAGAAGATCTTACAAGAGCCCAGCCATTATCAAATAATATTCTCACACCATCTACATCAATTACATCATATTTATTTTTAAAATATTCCTCTAATTCTTTAATTATGCGGAATTTTGCATCATCAGAACCGCAATCCAGCCTCAATTCAGGTGTTGATTTATATTCTGGAATTTTATTTGCTAATTCGGATAAATTAGATTTAGTTTCTGATAGAATCTCTAATAATCTCATTCCAGCATAGAAGGCATCATCAAAGCCATGATATCTATCTTTAAAAAACATGTGTCCGGACATTTCTCCAGCTAGTAATGCACCTGTTTCTTTCATTTTGGCTTTTATTAATGAATGCCCTGCTTTCCACATTATAGGTTTAGCACCCATATCATTTAAATACTCAACAAGACCCTGTGAACACTTAACTTCAAAGACAACCTTTAAATCTGGATGCTTTTTTACCATTTCTTTTGCATAAACCCCGAGTAAGGTATCTCCATATAGTAAATTACCTTTTTCATCAACAACTCCTATTCTATCCACATCTCCATCAAATCCAATACCAATATCGGCATTTTCCTTCTTTACAGTTTTGATTAATTTTTCCAAATTTTCTTTTTTTGTTGGATCTGCAGGATGATTTGGAAATTTACCATCTGGAGTATCAAATAATTCTTTAACATTTAAGCCCAGAGATTCAAATAATTCTCCTGCAATTAGAGCTGCTGAACCATTTCCTGAATCTAAAATAACTTTTAAATCTTTATCAAGATTGAAATCCTTAATAACTTCTTTTTTATATGTATCCATTACATCAAGGTTGCTTACTTTCCCCTTTTCATCTTCATGGAAATTATTATTTTCAATAATATGGTATAACTCTGTTATATTATCACCGTAAACTGATTCAATACCATTACACATCTTAAATCCATTATATTCTGGTGGATTATGTGAAGCAGTGATCATTATTCCACCATCTTTATTATAGTGGACAATAGAAAAATAAAAAATTGGTGTTGCAGTTTTTCCTATATTAATAATATTACAACCAGTAGAAAGCAATCCTTTTTTTAAATGTTTATAAATTCTTTTTCCACTTAAACGTATATCTCTACCCACAATAATATTTTTTTTATTTTGTTTTCTCATGTAAGTTCCATAAGCTTTCCCAATTAATTCTACGGATTTATTATTTAAATCAGATTCTGCTATACCTCTTATATCATATTTTCTAAAAATATTTTTGTTAACTTTAGACATATTAACTCCTTTATTTTACAATAATTCGGCTGCTAATGAAGCAAGAGTACTTCGTTCACTATCTGTTAAAGTTATGTGACCATATAACTTTTGTCCCTTAAATCTTTCAACTAAATATGTTAATCCGTTAGAAGAAGCATCAAGATATGGATTATCAATTTGATAAGGATCTCCTGTTAATATTATTTTACTATTTTCTCCTACACGGCTTACAATAGTTTTTACTTCCTGAGGGGTTAAGTTTTGTGCTTCATCAATAATAATAAATTGTGAAGAAATACTTCTTCCTCTCATGTATGTTAATGCTTCCAATTCGATGATTCCTGATTCTACAAAGTACATGCCGCCCTTTTTATCATTTTTACCATTTTTATTTCTCGAGCTTAGAATTAAATCCAAATTGTCAAATATAGGTTCCATCCAGTGACTTATTTTTTCTTTTTTACTTCCAGGTAAATATCCAATATCTTTTCCTACAGGTACTACCGGTCTTGCAATTAATGTTTTTTTATACTTTCTTTCCTCTGTTACTTTATGTATTCCTGCTGCAAGGGCTATTAGCGTTTTTCCCGTTCCGGCTTTACCAACAAGTGTAACAAGCTTTATAGAATCATCTAATAATAAAGAGAGAGCAAATTCCTGCTTTTTATTTAGTGGTTTGACACCCCAGGGATAAATATTTACACCTTCGTACTTTTCAATTTTTCTTTTTCTATGATTGTAATATCCATATAATTCCTCATCAATAGATTCAATTTCAAGGAACTGATTATATATAAGATCTTTATTAAATTTTTCATCATCAATATAACCTGTTTCTGATAATTCTCTTTTTTTATCTTTATCAAGTTTAATTTTTTTTACACCCGTATAAAGTTCATTGAAATCAATTTTAGAATGCTCATAATCCTGAGCCTCAATATTCATTGATTGAGCTTTAACTCTTGCATTTATATCCTTTGAAACAAAAATGACATTTTCCAGTCCCTGTTTTTTTAAAAATTTACATGCCATTAAAAGTCTATTGTCTATGTTATTTTTATCAAGTCCCTTAGGTAGATTATTTGTAAACTCTATTAAAACTTTTAGTATCCCACCTTTTTTGTTAACTTCAACACCATTAAATATGTTTCCCTTGTGTCGCAATTCATCTAATTTTCTGATTACATGTCTTGTGTTTCGACCTTTTTCGGACATATTACTCTTGAATTTGTCAAGTTCTTCCAAAACATCTATAGGAAGATATACATAGTTTTCTTCAAAGTTAAAAATTGCATTAGCATCATGAATAAGGACATTTGTGTCAAGAACAAAATGTTTAGCCTTTTTTTCATTCATATAAATCCTTTCTTGATTAATAGTTTATTCACTTTCCTTATTAATTTTATTATAAGTATAATATTATTCAAGAATAAATTAGTTAAAAAGATTTAAAAAATATATTATTTAAGAGATTTCTCCATTTTGATTATTGTCCCTTGTTCACCTTTTTTTAAACTTATATTATCCATGTATGTTTCAATAATAAATAGACCTCTACCACTGGATTTTAAAATATCTTCTTTCTCATATTTGTAGTTTTTTAAATAATCATAATATTTCTTATTTGAGTCTTCAATTTTTGTAATAACTGAATTATCTTTTATATTTATTGTTAAATAGACATCTTTTCCTGGATCTTTTTTGTTTCCATGTATAATAGCATTTGAGACAGCTTCAGAAATTGAAGCTATCTCGCTATTAATAACTGATTCATTATTAAGATTAATTTTAAAAAAAGATTCAGCCAAATCTAAAACAGTTTCTATAAATATTGTTTTAGATGGAATATATAAACAGAAAGTTTCATTCATTTTATCCATGTAAAATATTTTTTACAGCATCAGCCTCTGAGTCATAACAGTCAAATAAACTCAACAATTTTGTTATTGTTAATAAATCTTTTATTCTTTTATCTACATGAACAAGTTTAAGTTTACCATCTTCCTTTTTAAGAGAAGTGTAGGCTGCTATTAACACCCCTAATCCTGTAGAATCCATAAAAGGAACCCTATCTAAATCCAAAATTAATTCTTTATCACCTTTTTCAATCAATTTATTGATCGTTTCTTTAAGTTTCATAACTTTTGGTCCGCTAACAATTTTTCCATGTGGTTTTATAACTTTAATCCCATGAGATTTAGTTAATACATCAACTTTCATAATTCCTCCTTTCAAACTTATTCTGATATTATCATAATAGAGTATTGAATTCAAGAATTTAATTTTAACCTAATAAGAATAATTTTACTTATAAATAAAATTATTTAATAAATAGCTATATATCCATCAGTTCTTTTTTCTGTTCCTCCACAGTATACATTTTGAGAATTTTTTAAAATAATTTGTCCCCTTCCAAACATACCTGATGAAGCTGGTATTTTTATTTTATGTTCTTTTCTTGAAAGTTTTTGAATGGTATTTATATCGAATTCTTTTTCAAAATAAATTTCCTTGTTTTTATTAAACATCCATCTTGGTGCATCCAGAGATTCCTGTGGATTTAAATTTTTATCTATGAGGTTAGAAATAACCTGAAGATGTCCCTGGGGTTGCATAAATCCACCCATTACTCCAAAAGGTCCTACAGCAGTATCATTTTTAGTAATAAAACCAGGTATTATGGTATGATATGGTCTTTTGTTAGGCATCAAGCAATTAGGATGGGATTCATCAAATTTAAAATTTTTTCCTCTGTTTTGCAAAGCTATTCCAGTTTCAGGAACAACAATTCCTGATCCAAATCCCATGTAATTACTTTGAATAAAAGAAACCATATTTCCATATTTATCAGCAGCAGCAAGATAAACAGTTCCTCCTTTATGAGGGTTTCCGGTTTCATATTTATTTGCTTTATCATTAATTAATTTTGACCTTTTCTCTCCATATTTTTTACTTAAAAGATCAGATGGATTTACATCCATATAATCAGGATCTGTTACATAATATTTTGTATCAGCAAAGGCTAATTTCATTGCTTCAATTTGATAATGCAACTTATCTAATTTGCTCATTTTCTTCATATCAAAATTATTTAAAATATTTAAAGCAATTAATGCCGTTATTCCCTGTCCATTTGGGGGAATTTCCCAGATATCATAGCCATTATAATTAACACTGATAGGATTAACAAAAGAAGGACTATAATTTTTTAAATCATTAAATTGAAGATATCCCCCTGTTTTTTTTGAAAAATTTAATATTTTTTCGGCAATACTTCCTTCATAGAAATCTTTTGAAACAGTGGTTGCTATTTTTTTTAAAGTATTAGCGTGATCCTGAGATTTCCAGAGTTCACCTGGTTTAGGTGCGGTTCCTTTTTTAGTAAATGTTTTAATCCAATTTTTAAATAGCTCAGGGTTTTTATCAGCCATTTTTTTATATATTTTTGAAGCTCTTTGCCAGTAATATGAGGTTGTTACAGAAACAGGATGACCTTTTTCAGATATTTCTATTGCTGGTTTAAAAATTTTATTATAATCAATAAGACCAAATTTTTTCCAGAGTGAAGCCCATCCAGCCGGTGCTCCTGGAACTGTAACGGGTTCCCATCCAAATTTAGGTATATCTTCAAATCCTTTTTCTTTCAGTTTATCTATTGAAATATTATTTGGAGAATAACCACTTGCATTCAAACCATAAATTTTATTTTTGTACCATACAATTGCAAAACAATCCCCACCTATTCCATTTGAAGTTGGTTCTACAACAGTTAATGTTGAAGCAGTAGCTATTGCAGCATCGATGGCATTGCCTCCCTTTTTTAGAATATCAAGACCGGCTTGAGCAGCATAGGGATGTGAAGTTGATACCATACCATTATTAGAATAAACAAGATTTCTTTTTGAACCATATTTATATGAAAATGGACTGAATTTCATATTTCTCCTTTCAATACTTCGTTAACAGTATTAATGTTATCTAAATTCAAGTTTATTTCAAGTAATTTGTTTTTTATGAGAAATTAGGTATTGAATATGAAATTTTAAACAGTATAATAATTTAGATATGAAAAAAGGCTTTACATTACTTGAATTATTAACAGTAATAATTATTATTACGATTCTTTCTTCAGTTGGAATTCCTGCATATTTAAATTATGTGAGAGGTGCTCAAACAGGTGAAGCAAAAACAACAGTTGGTGCTATATATACCGCTCAAAAAATATATAGACAAAATCATGGTCGTTATTTATCTATAGCAAATTATTCCACTCAAAGTGAATTATTTAATTTATTAAAAATTAATCCCTCAAAAAGTTTTTTAACTAATTGGAGAATAGAAATTAATTATCAAACCCCTGTTGGCGAAAATCTTTACATTGATTGTTATTCAATTAACTGGAAAACTCGAGGAAGAGATTTCTGTTTAAATACATTAAGAGGAGAATTTGAAGAATTGTAAACTTTAAAGAGTTTTCTTTTTTTCCTCTTCCTCAAGGTTATTATGAAAAAATTCTCTTTCTCTATCTAAAAAGAAAGTAATAATAGATCTTATAATAACAATCGAGCCTAAAATTGCTATATCCTTTAAAGTTCTGTGGGTTAATGTTGCAATAATATCTGCAACAATTAAAAACTCAAGACCTAAAAGAAGATATGAACCAAAAACATATCTTAAACGATCACGATGAAGGTACATACTCTTTCCCTGTATTCTTCTTACTTCATATTTCAAAAATCTGTAAAATGTAATAAGTGTGCCTGCCAAAAAAATAAAAATACCTATTATTGCTATTCCTTCAGATATGTAAATAAAAATTTTCATTATTTATCTCCAATATTTAATTTTAATACCCTGCAATTTCTAACCAGTATAAAAATACAATAATAATTATTGATAGTGGTATTATTACAATCCATGGATTTACCTTAAACAATTCTGGAAAGGTAATATTACCTATGGCACCTTTTTTTAGAAAATTCTTGTTCAATTTGGGATACCACTGTGCAAAAATAGCGGCTCCTAATATTATTCCTATTATACCACCTATTAAAGCATCTAAATTTCCCTGTCCTACAGCTGCAGATATTGTTCCCGGGCAGTAACCAAGAGTTGCAAAACCAACACCAAAAATTAAACCACCTATCACTGACATACCTAAAGATCCATTTTTAGGATGAAGCTGTACCATTCCCATAGATTTCATGGTATAAATACCTATCATTCCTACTACAATAGCTGTTAAAATAATTTTTATAACAGTAAAATCTTTAAGCAATAACTGTCCTAATATTATGTTATAATTTGAGACTCCACCTTTTTGTAGTAAAAAACCAAATAAAATTCCTGCTAATAAGGCTATAAACAATTGTAATTTAGATTTTGAATGTAATTTAGTTAGCATATAATCACCTTCTATCCAATCACATTAAAAATTATTTGGGCCATAATTATTCCACCGATAAAAAAGAAAATTACGGATATCCAGCTGCTTACTGTTAATTGAAGAGTTCCGCTGATTCCATGACCGCTGGTACATCCTCCTGCCCATCTTGAACCAATCCCCATTAAAATTCCACCAAACAATGCAATTAGAATTCTTGGGATTGCACTGCTGCCAAAAGTATTAACCCATAATTGAGGAACTAATACCGCTTCAAATGTTCCTGATAACTTTGCAGATATAAAAGAACCGATTATTATACCAAATACAAACATCCATTCCCAATCAATTTTGGCAGGAAACTTTTTAAAATATTCCTTGTTATCAACTTTACTTCCAATAAATAGTTTTTCAATCATTCCAGAGGTTCTTGCAAATGCAGTTGAACATCCTATGGGTTTATTTGATAAATAAAATGTCAGCCAGCTTAAAATTCCTATAGCTATTCCAACTGCATAAGGAGACCACTTTGTCATGAAAAGCCAATCCATATAACCCTCCTATTTTTCTAAATTAGCATATCCTGTCATTCCACCACCGATATTAGTGATTTTTTCAAATCCATTTTGATGTAATATTGAACATGCTGTACCAGATCTATGTCCGGTACTACAAATTATATAATAATGTTTGTTTTTATCCAATTCTTCATATCTTGTTCTTAAATCAGGAGCAGGAATATTAACACTATCTTCAATATGTCCGCCTTTATACTCTCCTGGAGCTCTTACATCTAAAAGATTTATATTATTTTCTGAATCATATTTCTCTACAAATTCCGGTAATGAAATAATATTGTGATGTTTTGATCTGTATCCTGCTTTTGCCCATTCCGGCAACTCACCTTCTAAATAGCCTATTGAATTATCTAAGCCAACTCTTCTTAACCATCTAACTGCTTTAAAAGCCTCATTACTATCATGAGCAACTATTAGAATATTTTTTTCAGGTGGAATTATCCAGCCTGCAAAAGTGGGGAGGTTTCCTCCAAAATCAATATTATATGAGTTTTCAATATGCTGTGATCCAAATGAATGGTAACTTCTAACATCCAGTATAATATTTTCATCTTTTTCATAAGCTTTTTTAAATTTTTTTGGATTTAAGGGTTGAAAATTTGGTAAATTTTTTACAAGTTCAGGACCTTTAGCATTGATTGCACTACAACGACTGAAATGATCTGGAGCCGGTGGCATATCATTTGTAAGACTTTTAATAAATTCATCTTTATCAGTCATTTGAAATGGTTTATTTGTCAATTTTTCAAAACCAATAGTGCTTCTTCTTTTTGCGCCCATTGCCCTGCCACAAAGAGATCCTTCTCCATGTGCAGGAAGAACCTCACAGAAATCCGGAAGTTTTTTTAATTTTTTTAAACTTTCAAATAATTTTGAAGCGAGTTCTTCAGCTCTATTTGGAAATAAATCAGGTCTTCCCACATCTCCAACAAATAATGTATCTCCTGTGAATACAACACTTGGTTTATCGCTCATCGCTGTATCCGTAACAATATAATTGATATGTTCAGGTGTATGACCTGGAGTTTCAATTACTTCCAATTTAATATTTTCTATCTTAAATGTATCTCCTTCTTTCAAGGCAACATGATCAAACTTGCATTTAGCAGATTCTGGTGCGTAGATTTTTGCACCTGTTTTTTCTGCTAAATCCATGTGACCCGAAATAAAATCAGCATGCAAATGTGTTTCTAGAATATGGGTTATTTTAAATCCCATTTCTTTTGCTTTTTTAATATAAATATCAACATCTCTTTTAGGATCTACAATTGCACATTTTTCATTAGCAGCAAGAATATAAGAACTATGTGCAATTTTTTTTACATAAAATTGTTCAATATACATAAATTACCTCCTTATTTATTAAATATAAAAACTATAAAACATTACAACAGTTATCAGTAAAAATATAAAAGTCATCCCGCTACCTGCTTTTAAATAATCAGAATTTTTATAACCTCCGGGTGTCATGAGAAAAGCATTTACCTGATGTGTTGGAAGAATAAATGAGTTCGCTGCACAAATACCAACAAGTAAAGCAAGTGAGGTTGGATTTATACCACTTAAGTTGCTCATTTTTAATACAAGAGGAACAAGCAAAACAGTAGCAGCAACATTAGACATAAATAATGAAAATATAGTAGCTAGCAATCCCACCACAGAAAGAATTATCAGAGGATGCTGTCCCTGAATTACATACATAAGTTGATTGGCAAGAAATAAAGCAGTACCGGATTTCTCCATGGCGACACCAAGTGGTATTAATCCAGCAATTAAAAATACAACTTTCCAATCAATGGCCTCATAAGCTTTTTTTATATTTATTACACCAGATAAAATCATAACTATTGCCCCTGTTAAAAGGCAGATTGAAATAGGCATATTTGTTAAAAATGTTAATAAAATTGCTCCTGCAAAACTTAATATAGCAAACCAGGATTTTGATGGTTTTTTCCCTTCCTCTTCAATTTCTGTAGCCACGACAAAATCATCATTTCTTTTAAATTCTTTTAAGTTTTCCCATAATCCATAAAAGATAATTGTATCACCGGGTTTAATAATTTTATCAGAAAAATCTCCCCTGTAAATTTCACCTCCGCAAAAAAACAAAACCGGTTCAACTCCATAAGTTTTTCTTATTGAGAATTTTCTAATTGTACCTCCTACAAGTTTTGATTTTGCTGGAATGATTATTTCTGCAAACCCTGATCGTGATTCATCTCTTAATTTATCAAATTCTTCAGTGGTTTCAAGTGATTCTAATTTATAATCAGATGCAAATTTTTTTATATTGTTTTTGCTCCCCAATACAGCAATTTTCTGATTTTCTTCAAATTTTGTGTGTCTCCATGGTGCATATTCAATATTCTCTTCTTCTCTAATTGCTAGAATATTAACATTATAATCAGACCAGATATTTGAATTTTCACAGGACATTCCATTTAAAGAACTTTTTTTAGGTATTATAAAATTTTTTATTGTATGTGGTAAATGCCAGGAATTAATTAATTTTTGTTGATTATCTTCATTTTTCTTATTATTGGATGAAGGTAAAACTGTTTTACCAAAAATGAAAAAATATATTATTCCTCCTAACAGAAGTGTTATTCCAACGGGGGTAACATCAAAAAAGCCAAATGTACCAAAATTATTCTGTTTTAACAGGTCATTTAATACAATCAAGGAACCTGTCCCAACCATAGTAAGGGTACCACCTATTATAGCAGAAAAACCAAGAGGCATAATAAGTTTGGAAGGAGGAATTTTTTCTTTTTTTGAAATTTGAAGAACTGCAGGCAAAAATAAAGCAGCCGATCCAATATTTTGCATTATTGCTGACATAAATCCAACAGCAGATGATATTAAGCCTATCAACTTTCTCTGGCTCTTACCGGCTATTTTAATTATTATTTTTGAAAATTTATTCATTACTCCTGTATCATATACACCCTTACCCATGATCATAACTGCAATCATTGCCAGTACAGCATTACTTGAAAATCCAGAAAGAGCTTCTTTTGGTGTTATAATTTTTAACCATGTAAGTGAAAGCATGGAGATAATTGCAATAACATCAATTCTCAATAAATCCAAAATAATAGCTATAACAGTTAATGATAAAACTATTAAAACTGTAATTATTTGTGGATCCATATAACCTACCTTATAAACTTTAAATTATATATATTATTATTGTAATATATATTTGTAATGATTTCAAGTATGAAATATATTTATATAAAAATTAATTATAAACACTTACGGTATTAAGAATAAAAATAAATCAAATAATAGATTCTTACTTATTTATAATTATTCAATTTTTGCCATAATAATTTGATTAGAATTTGAGCTTTTTGAATTATATGGAGAAACAAAATAATAATAATCTTTTATTTTATATAGTTTATAGTCATTTAATGTTGAGAGAAAATCTCCTATAATTCTATACATAAATTTTCCACTATCTTTATTAAAAACATCAACAAAACCATTATTTATTCCAGAAATTTTTATTTTAGATCTTTTTTTACTGTTATTTTCCCATGACCACTTATTTAATCCTCCTACACCTCTTAAAACATAGATTTTTGAATTACGAATTATTAAATTTGAACATGCTCTTCCCCCATCAAGTTCAAATGTATTATTAGGGAAAAAATGAACTTCTGGAGAAAGAATCTTTTGATATCCATCATCAATATTATTAATCCAAACTAATTCCATATTTTTATTATATTTTCTTATTTGATATTTATTATTTAAACCTATCATTGCAGCATAAATAAAACCTTCTGTATCCATTGAAATAATTGATAAATTCTTCAAATTAAATGGTAGATCTTTTTGTTTTTTAAATCCTTTAATATAATTAATCATTTTTCCTTTATCATTTACTTTTACACTAAATAGATTTTTTGTTTTTGAAGCAACGCAACCGACGATATAGTTCCCATTATTTTTATATATATGTGTATCCCCATAATTTAATCTAAAATCTGAGCTATTAAAAAGAATGGAATCAATATAATTCATTTTAAAATCAAATATCTCAACTGAATTTTTTCTATTATCCAAAAAATATAAATATTTGTCATTAATATTCATCCCTGGAAGCCATCTATGTAATTCGCCAGGACCCTTTCCTTTTTGAATTTGATAATGATTTATTAAATTTAATTCAGAATCATAAATAGATAGATACCTATTGTTTTTATAATAATTAACAAAAGCTAATTTATTATTTCCAGTATCATGTAGATAATAGTGAATCATTCTTTTTTTTAATTTTAATTTTTTTATAACTTTGAATTTTTTAGTCTTGATATTATTTTCAATATTATTCATTAAATAAATTTTTCCATTTTTAACCTCTTTTTCAAATGATTTTTTCGAACAGCTTATGATAATTAAAATTCCAAAAAATAACAATAAAAATTTTTTCATAATCAGCTCCTTTTATATATAAGACACATTAATAAAAATTATGTTTCAATATTTTTTAAATTTTTGTTTTTTAAATATTTGGAAGTCTTGTTAAATATCTTATCCCACCAGCTGTATACATTATTTAAAAAAGGGAGATCTTTTTGAAAATCAGAGGTTACAATATTTCCATTTAAACCTTTATTTTCACCGTTTAAAAATTGAATAAAAAGAATTGGAAGCTTTTTTTTAAAAGATTTATCATCATTATCAAGATACAAATTTATATATTTAATTGTTCTGTTTAAATAAAATGATTTATGCTTGGTTTTTTTGTAAATATGACTGTCATAATCATTGATTATATTATCGTCACCAAATTTTTCAATTAAAAGAATTTTTTGTGCTGCAGCAAATAAAAATATTAGTTCAAAACAAGCTTTTTGAATTCTTTTTTTAGAATTTAGACTGTTTTCAAATTTTGATAAACAATTCTCCCGAAAATCTGATATCATTTCCTGAAGATCTTTCATGAGTTTGTTTTCAGTAATTGATGG
>Ga0209925_1000787_pt1 | contig 16079 bp, 20 predicted proteins | sample SalPonR2_A_D1_MG_FD_185702 | JGI IMG/M metagenome (GOLD analysis project Ga0209925, IMG submission 185702) | Salt pond soil microbial communities from South San Francisco under conditions of wetland restoration - Salt Pond MetaG R2_A_D1_MG... ...
CGACCCGTCGCATTCGGACGACACGCTGTGGGTTTGGGGCTGGAGTGCTCGGCAATCGTATGCGTGTCTTGTCATGTTGTGCTGTGACCAATGGGTTGGTACTAAACGCCGCCTGTTTCTTTTTTTCAAAGGTCGTTGTCGCTCCTCCTCGTTGGGAAAGACGGAACCTCAGCTCTCCCTGTGCAGCCAGAACACAAGATCATTCGCCACGCCCACTCGCGTCTACCTTGTCCAGCCATGCCACCTCAAAACGTACACATGCTAGGCCGCGACACCCTCCCATCATCATCCTCTCTTGTTGGTGAGTCATATTTGAATGGAATTAAGGTGCTCGATCCGTCACCTCGTTGATGGCGACCTCCCATTCGTTGCGCTTCCCCCAGGATCCTCCGTCGCGAATTGCCTGAAAGGACACCCCACCCTGTGGATGCCCCGTGATATTGCTCGTGTATGTCTGTTATATGTTCTCTCATATCATGTCATGAATCCTGATGGAGAAGTTTGCCATTCACTTCACGAACCTCCCCCAGCATCTCACAACCGCATCGCCCTCTCCCTATTGACCCCCTTCCCAGATGATGATGGATCCCCACGCTACCCGGCATCTTCCACAATTGATCGCACGTCTTCCTCGGCCACCGCCACTGGTGATATCCCGCGTACTGCATCGATCTCTCATTTAAGTCAGGAGGCGGCCAAAGTCAAAATCATCCGGGAAGCGATCCGTGCTGAGGACAAGCGGCTGCGAGCCCGCTATTTCTTTTTGCGAGAGGAGTGGCAAGATACGATCGGTACGGTCATCTACCTAACAGCAGCGTTATCATGGGCAGCCATTTCGTATTCCTGGTATTGTGGGCTCATCGCGACGCCCGTGACGATCGTCGGCAACGCCCTGGCCATCTCTCTTCTGCACGAGATGGAGCACGATCTCATTCACGACTTGTATTTCAAGAGGGTAAAGTGGGTGCAGAATGCTATGTTTGCCTTCATATGGGTCATCAAGAGGTGAGTCCTGATGTCGATGTCACATCTCTCTTTCCTCTCAACGAACCGTTACGCATGGAGCTCTTTTCCACTCCTGCCTTTGGTATGCATGATGAGAACATTCCAGTGTACGTGGGATGCTCGTCGAGAATGTCAAGTGTTCTACTTTCTTGTGGGGCAGCTTCTACTTTCTCGTGCTGCCCCAAATGATGCTCCCTTACAACCCCCACCTGTCCTCATGTTGTCCTCCCTCCCCTTTGACCCCTAGCAATGCCAATCCCTGGTGGCGACGATATTATCACCTCCGGCACCATCAATACGCCGGTCAGGTCGTGGACGTGGAGGAGCGCCTGATAGGTCTCGGTCTGCCCTGGTATTCTTGGAAACGCATCTTGGTCACCTTCACACCAGCGGCCACGCTGCTGATCGCCAACGACATTGCCAAGGACGATCCCGAATTTTCCAAGAAAGTTCTTGTTCGATACAACGCGCCGGTCATCGCCTTCTCGACCGTGGCGATGGTTTTGCACCTCTTGTACTACCTGGGGGTGGGAGAGGCGCTGGTCTCTGTAGGGATATTCCCTCCAGCCTTCTACGCGTTCCTCCTCCGCGTCGTTCTCCCTTTCGTGGTCGTGTACAACGGCACAGTTAACCTCCCTAACGTCCTCCGCCAGTCGTGCCTCGTCATCATCAGTACCTACTGCCACTACTACGGCGACATTCCCGAGCGGGACGTGTTTTTCCAAACGCAAGTCCTGAACCATCCTGTGCTCTGGCCCTTCCAGCTCTTCTGTTTCAATTTTGGCGCCACTCACATTATCCATCACTTCGTCACGCGCCAGCCGTTTTATCTTAGGCAGCTAACGGCCTTTAAGGTGACGCCCATCCTGCTGGAACAGGGGTGCCGTCACAATGATCTGGGGAATCACTTCCGGGCAAACCGATGGGGTAAAGAGATGAGGGCGATGGTGGGTCATGCGAACAAGAAGTCGATCTGACGGCAACAAGGTGAGCCAGGAGCGTATGAGGACATGTGGTAGAGATAGATGACGGACGTTCATAATTAGACTTTGGAGCGAAGGCATTTTTGGGTGGTTTGTGTAACATACGTATGGCTAGATATGATGGATGGGGTGATCTATGTGAATTTTGAGGGCGATGGCATTGCGGAGTTAAGGCCTTCAAGAACTTGACCGAAAGTTTGTTTCAATTACTTCAAACGCGAGATGGGCAAGCAGGATAGAGGGTCTAGACCGCTTTGCTTCAAATTTGTGGTCTATCCTGACAAAGAGGGAGAGGAGGGTAGAAAGAGGATGAGGAACAGAGGCAGTGAGCTTTCCCACTATAGGTCAGGCTGAGAAAGGGAAGGAGATAAGAACGACGTGGTGTAGTGACGAACTCGGACTCGTTGCAGGGAAAAAAGAAGAAATATTACAGCATAGATCTTTAAGATTTGCTACTTACCCGTATGTATTGCAAATGTCGAGAAGTGTCGACATCACAGACTCAAGGTCGACTCGACGTGTCGAGTGGTAACACCTGATTTGGAGAAGGGGAAGATCGAAAAGATCGGATCTTGTCGGTGTTTCCTGGCGTGCGACGCGATCGGCCCTGGGTGCTGGCGTCGTCCCACTATGACAGGGGCCACAGCAGTACATTCAGCCTATTACTCACGACATTATTGGCACACACACACCAGGTGGCATTGTTTTCCGTGGTCATAACGACATGAAGGTCCTTGCTCTGCTGGCAGTGTTCCTGGCCGCGGTTGCTTCCGTCTCTGCCTTTCTCACTGTTCCGTCTCATCGTTGTAAGTGCAGCGTGGAGCATTATTGGAGAGTGGGCGTCCATGCCCGCGAACATGAAGAAAATAGAGATTGTTTAGAGATGTTCTTTGAACCGCGAAAGGTCATCGGTGGTGGGCGCGTGTGCGTTGGCATTGGATCTGACCCATGCTTTCTGTAATGAAAATGTGAAAGATAACGTGACCTGTATTTTATCCATACAATTTCTTCAGGTGCGCTAAGCACACAGAGCAGTACAGCCAATATCCGCAAGCACTTTGGTACGACTAGTGCACGCAGTGCACGCAATGCTATGCTTGTGATGAAAGTCATGCCGGGAGGTAACAAAGGGGAAAACGAGCGGTTGCGAACGTTGGAATCGGATTCAGAGCGTTGGTTCCAAGAGCAGGAACGACGAGAGGCGAATGGCGAGATAGGTGAGGCATCGTTGAAAGGCTCGAAGTTTGAAGGCTTGCACATGAGCGAAGCCAGCCTGACGTGTCTTCCCGCTCGGGGGGGACTTTTCCCATCGGGAATGGCATGCCATCGTGATGCCAACCTACCCATCGATGGACCACTTAATAAGACAAAAACACCTCCTTATCTTTCTCCTTGGTTTCACTCCTGCTGTCTTCCAGGCTTGCTGGAAAATCCTGCTTTTTACACGGCCATTTTCTTCCTCTGCCCCCTGGTCATTCTGGTCGCCAGCGCCGCCACGGGCGTCATTCCGGGCTTCATCTCGACTCCCTCCACTTACTCTACACTGGATGAAGTGAAGAGTAGTCTGTCGTATGGAGAGCTGACCAGCGCCGCGGAGTACGCCTCGGGAGCTTCCTCGTTGTTTTGAAGGTGACCGCGAGAATTTCCTTGGTTTCGAAGGGGAGGCCGACGGGGCTGATGGCGCTGTTGCAACGATTAAATTTAAGGATGTAGAGCAATTATGATGGATGATGAGGAATTAAAGCGGCAGGAGGGGAACTGGAACAATGTGGATTGACGTGACGGGTGGGCCTGAGATAGGAAAGTGTTCGATGCGGGAGAAGTCACGAAGATAGAAGGAGAAAAATATGGGAACGGCAGGGGCGGGTAGATTACAAAATTGCAAACTGGAGGTGTACATATGGAAAAGCTAGGGGAAAGCATAGAAGGGATCAAGCAGGTGGTGGCTGAAACGAAGAGAGCTTGTTCCAAGGCGTCGATCCCCCCCCCCGGAGGTTTCTCCTTGCAAGGGCGATGCTGCTCATTTAAGACCCATCGTGCGGGGGGTTTGTTCGGACATCATAGAGAGCCAAGCGCTGTGCTACCCTCGCGAAATTGAGCGGGTTGGATTGAAGGGAGTGCGCGGCCGGTATAAATCGCTGGGGGGGGGGCTTAGCATGTCACCTTTAAATCATTTACTCTCTTGCATGGATAAAATATACACACACCGAGTTGACACGACCCAAAACGCACGTGAAAAGGCAATAATGGCAGGGAAAAACCTAGAGCCAGAACCGGCATAAATTCCACTGGCACCAGCCTGCAGGCTGTGATAATGTCTGAGTGTGGCAGCATTCGTCAGCCTGGGATGTGAAGCAAGAAAATGGACGAGTTTCCACATCATAGGGATAAAATCATCATGTATCTCGTTGTTCATTCTTCAGATTGAGTATGTCTCGCCCTGCCGTGCATGCCAGTGCCGGTCGTGGGCACGTGTGAAGGTCTTGGCCTCCGCACAGAACAGCCACGTAGAGAGCGCATGTCCCTTCATACCAATCATTCTTCTGTCAAATATACACTCTGAGCCTATCGTGCTGTGGAGCGCACACAAAACACATGGATTCTATTCGAAGAAGCTTTTCCGTGTGTGCGCACGTAACGACGGCCGAGTTGGCGTCCAGAAATTAAAAAAACACTACAATGTACTTGGATGTGCTGTCTTCCAAGGAATGGAGAACCGTCAAGCGATGTCTTCTGCGCACTGGACACCAAGTACCTGGGCATGGCTTCTCCCCTTCTGCCCCCCGCCAGTCCACGGCCACCTCTTGTGTCGGGCCCCATTCCCCTCCGTTAGCACCACCTCCCTCTCTACCTATACCGCTTGGTGTCACATCCTATTGTTTTGCACTTACACATGATGATGCATACGTGCCTATGTTTCCACGCTCAATGAAAACAGTAAAATACATGCAAGGCAACCCTCGTTCGACCATCCTCCCCTCCTGCTCCACTATTCAATCTCCTACGGACCCAGCAATTCTCACACCTCACCTTCGCCTGCACGCTCTCGCCCTGGTTCGCACCAAGGAGCTCTTTACTCGCGACGCATGCGAGTGCCCGCCATCTTGGTGCGGTAAGTACGGTCCTCGGCCAACCGATCCTCCCAGCTCGCGCCGTCGGGCGTCAATGTGACCACAATGTACACAGCCTCCTTGGGCGCATCATAGGGGACGGGAAGGGGCAGGCTGACCTTGTTCTGTCCAGGTGCGGCCAGGTCGGCAAAAGAGGAAATGATGGTGTTGGGGCCCTTGCGCATCAAGGCGACAGAGAGGATGGCCTTGGCGGCGCCCACCAAGTTGTATTCCACGTCCACCATGGCCTGGGACCCGGGCGTGAGGACGGCGGGCACCTTCTGCAGGGCGACGAAATCGACCGTCTTGACGTTGTTGGCCAGCTCAGGGGGGTCAAAGCCGTAGGACTTGAAAGGCGCGCAATCGTTCTTCACGTAGTCCGCCAAGTCTGGGGGGCGGAAGGGGGGAGAAGAGGAAGAACAATGAACACAGTGTTACATGGAGACAGTCCTGGAAAGCCATCAATTCAGGAAAGAAAGGACTTAAACATAAATCCTACTCCGGTCTCGCCCGTGCGGAAAGGAGACGAGACCAGGCACATTTCCTTCCAAGAGGTTCCTCCTCCCCCATGATACCACACGAACACTTACGGGCCACAAAGCCGGTCTCCGCCAACATGTTGGGGAAGGGCTCGCCACGGGGCGTCAGGAACACCTTCCAGAGGAAGGGTTCTTCCACCCCCCACGACGGCATTTGAATCGTCAGGGAGACTTCGCCGGCCTGCGTGTCAAATTCCTCCCATTTCCCAGCGTAAAAAGCCTTGGTGTGCGCGTTCAGAACGTCGACGTGCACATCCACAGGGCGTTTGATGTCGCTGGTGTACTTCACATTGACCGTGAAAGGCTTCCCCATGGCCACCGTTTCGGGGTGGCACATGACTTCAATGGTAGCACCGCCCAAGCCTTTCATCCCGCAACAGTGGCCTTCAGCAGTTGTGGGCTCACCGTCCGTCCGTCCGCGAGTGGCAGCTTTCGAGGACATACCAGGAAGTTCAATGGAGCTGTCCCATGTGGCTTGTCCAGGAAAGATCTCAAATTGCTCGACCTCAGCGCTGGTTAGAGCAAGAAAAGGCACAAGGGCGGCAAGGCCAATAAGAGTACGGTGGAGCTGCATGCTTAAGGTTTTCTCGTTTTTAATCCTAGTTGTTGAGCTTTCTGTAGGTAGATGGAAGAGGAAAAAGGCACAAAGCATATAAGACATAAGGATGGCAGGAGGAGGGATGCCCCGGGGTGAAAGCAGTATATATTGCGCCGAGTGCTGCCTAGCGGTGTTCGGACAGCTTGGTCCCTTGCGTTTAGGCCTGTGCTTCAAACGTAAAGTCCGGCACGTGATAGCAAAAAAGAATATAATCATTCATTGAAGGCACACAAAACACAAGACAAAAGAGAAAGCTCAGAAACAATGTTGAGGAGTCGGCGTCCTCCGCTGTTGAGGATGCTCGACGTAGGGACGCAACCAGATTAAGCCTTGTAAAACTACATTCATAGGTGTGACCACCAGGAAAATAATTACAACAATGCCATTTCACAAGACAAAACTATGAAGGCAGACACATCTTCCCACCTTGCCAACTTTTGCAGGAGGGATGTCAAGTATTGCTCGTGATGAAGCAACCGATGTGCTCTCAGGGATGTCCAAAATTTTGCGGGGTCGCCCAAAACGAGTTGCTTGCGGGAGGCGCACCCTTTTCCAACGTCCCCGCCACCCAAAAAGACCTGACTTGCAATTCAAAGTGAGGATTTTGCCCATGACGACGTTGTTTTGCGTGCATATCCACACAAAATTCCCTCAAGGCGGGGGAAACGTCAGATTGTCCAAACCCGTCGAATCCCGTGGCAGTATGTCCCGTATCATACAAGGGTTCACTGGTCCCTCCCCCCCCGCTGTTCCGGGGCTTTCGACAACGTCAAGTGGGAAAGGAAAGGCGAGTCCTGGGCGATCGCACATACGCCAGCTCGCAACTCTGGTGGACAGGTTGCGCGGAAGATACTGTCAGGTGGATGGGGTATGGTTGGCATACGAGTTGCGCGTTGGTTGCCACCGGGACCAAAACAGCAGTGGGAATGGGTGGCAGAGAGCTCGTGTCGGTGATTAGCCATTGGGTCAATAAAACACTGTCGTAGGCAAGGTTGGCCATTGGTTGTCGCTCACGTGTGGTTGGCTACTTGCTGTCTCGGGCCAGCGTGGTCACTGCCCAAGGCTACGTCTTGTAAGCCCTCTAGGCAATTTCATGCCATAAGAACTGTATTACATATCTTCTCATGGCTTGCACCCCACCTCCTCAAAACTAATCGAGCCAGTGGCATCTAATCACCAGTCTTTTTCACATTGTCATCCATATTTCAAACAAAATAGTCATGAAGGCCTTTTCGTTTTTGATGGTTTTCTTGAGCGTGGCGCTGGCACAAGCGTTTTTGGCACCAGCAACTTTTCAAGTGCCCCGTGCGATGGTAAGTGCGTTCGTGTTGTCAAGCTGATTGGATGTCGAGAGAAGGATCATATTCGGTTGCTGGCTTTTGCGTGGACGTGAGCACTTTCAAGATGGATTACATTGAACAGATTTTAGATGACGGTCTTGACGAGTTTGTTCGTACCTCTGGGGTTGCGTACCGCCGCCTGACACCCTGACATCCTGCTGTCTTCAACTTATGAATCACGGAAACATTTTCCTCGAACCGATCCGGATTGTCGTGAAGAGTTTTACCCTGCCAAGAGTTTCCTCCTCCGGCTGGCTGTGGCCTGGAAAAACTGCTCACTTTTTTGCCTTGACTTCTATCGCACAGGATGCACTTTCCCCATCTCCCGTGGCTCCTGCCCGTAAATCACTCATGGTGATGCGGGAACGAAAGTGCGAGCTTTTGGGCAAGCGCGCGAACCGACAGTGCCGTTCTGTGTCCTTCTCCCACATCCGCAACAAGAAAACCCAAGGCGTCAACTTGCACGAAAAGCGGGTATGGTGGGCGGAAGGTAGCAAGTTTGTCCGTCTCCGTCTGTCGACCAAGGGGTGGAGGACCGTCAAGAAGTACGGATTGAACAAGGCCTTTGCCAAGTTTGAGGTGGATCTGCACCAATTCCAGGCACAGCATTGAGCTGAGCGCCAGGAAAGGTGGGTTGGGCTATACATAGAAAAGAAGGGATTGATACGTCTGAATACATGGACGCTTCGCATACGATCTGGATCCTTGTGACAGAAGCCGTGATGCTTTTCAAGGGCATTCGTGACGGGGGAGATGCGAAGAAGGGAGAGGGTGCAGAGATGGGTGGACGGTGGGAGAAGAAGAGGGAGCGTGGACAGGTACCACATACGACATTACCCGTATTGTTTAGATTGGCCTTCAGCTTTTCTTGAAAGCCGTCCACCAACCACATTTTTTCAGTCTTCCAATCCTCTTCTGCCTTTGCGCATGTTGTTTCACGCCCATTGGACGCGTTGACGGCCTTGTTGATGCGTGCGTGACGATAGGGAGGAAGACGTTGGGCCTTGGGACCGTACCCCGCACAACTTCTCGTTTCCTCGACACATGTGCGCGGGCACTCACGAGAGAAGGTAGGAAAGCTTTCTGGGCATGAAAGAATTAATTCAGATCGATAAATCGATTTGCTCGTTGCGTTTATGGCGCGGCATGGTGCTTTTAAGGCATCGCGATGAGGGTTACGCGCTGTAGCAGATTTTTCTTTCCCAAACGTAACATGCAGTCGAGGTCGTGAGACCACGTTCGTGGTGACCATTATCAGCACGACGGATGGAAACGCAAGAGAGGTCAAAATAGCGGTCAAAGGAAAAGCGAGCAAAATATTGTCATTTCGTCGCATCATGTTTTGATGGATACGAAGATCTTCATCCTCCTATTCCCTATCCCCCAAGGTCCATAATCAGCCTGTGCGCCTCTTCCCCTCACCCGCCTGGATGGCATCGCGGGAGTGCACTTCTTCTTGCCTTACTTTTTCTTTGCCTTCAACGCCTCTGCAGCTTTTTTCATGGCAGCAGCCTCTGCCTTCTGCTTGTTTTTGAAAGCCAGATCCTCCTCTGTCAGTTCTTTGGCGGCTTTCTTCGGTGCCTTCAGGGGCTTGGCCTTGCCGGCATCACGACCAGGCTGAGGGATTGTTGGCAAGTTACAAGATATTAAGGGAGTGCTTAGTCTTAAGTGGTGCATTCATTTTAGGCATGATGTCATGTCAATATAGGCGTCGGCGGGATGGAGACGAGGCGTAGTGCACAAGGGATGCTACAAGAGAGCACTTGACGTGCGGTGCGAGAAATGAAACAGGCCCAGTACTACGTGTTTTGAGTAAACCTGGGAAACAAGGCCCCGGACATTCCATGGTGCTAAGATGTACGAAAGCCTTCGAAGCATTCTTACACCGGCTGAGAGCATGGGCCGGGGCCCTTAAGGAAGACTCTGAACTGGTCACCGGCAAAGAAATAATTGCAAAAATCTGTGAAACACGGACGTACCATGATGAAAAAGTATATTTACGTGTGAGACCCTGTTTACTGCTGAGGAGTGTTGGAAAATCACAGATAGTTAGCATTGGAACAAGCGTCCTGACCTTCAGCCCGTTTTTTCACGTGTCACAAAGCCCTCGATGCGACGCCTGTGTCAATTCGCAAGCAACGATAATTGATTGGCCAGAATCTGAGCACTTAAGATGCACGGACAAAGCAAAATGCTCGACTGAGCTTGAGAAGAAAAACTCGACTCACAGTCTCCATAGATTGAGAGTTTCGAGCATACCAAGCGCTTCTTAAAACCAGAGGTTGGCAAACGATCGGCACACAATGGTGCGCTTGAATTCAATTTACGCCAATCCATCATTGACTTCACCGCTGGGAGCTCCGAGGGTACAAATAGAGCGAGCTTCTCAACATAAATCGAGCAAGAAAAAGAGCGGGTGGAAGCAGTCCACCGGGGACGGGCGAAGAAGCACGCCGGCAGTCAGAGCTTCCAGTATTCGTGTGAAGCCGGATAAAGACACAATTTCACAGCATGTGCTCAGCAAATGACTCCATATGCGCTCACAAAATAATAAAATCGGAGAAGGCAAAGTCCGGGCCCGCGTGCTTGCGTTCCAGGACCGCGAAGGCATGGTGGTATCATACCATACCGCTGCTTGCGGGGCGCGAGCATTCCCGCTAGCCGGAGCGAGTTCGATGTAAATGTGCGTGAATGAGACAAATAAATTGGCATTTTCACATTTTTTTACGGCCATGCGAGCTGACAAATGCCATTTGTCGCAAAACCATTCTTTCTAGTTTCTGTCATTTGATAGGTTCGCATTACGTGATCAACAAAAAGTTTTCCTTTGTTTTATCCTCAGGACTAAAAATGAAGACGACAAGGACTCAGAAATTTTGTGGCCACTATACTTGACATCCATTCACAAGATTACATTTATTCTTGGATTCATGTTGCCCTTGTTGACTTTGTGACTATGGAGCTTTGAAATCGGTTAGTGTAGCATTTTATTAATGGCACTGAAAACTATCGGTAAATTAGGTTTTTGTACAAGTCACTGAATTCCAGGTGATGAGACTACGACAACCTTCTCCCATTATTGTTATGTACTCGACATTTCGGGTCTTCCTTGCCTAGAGATCGCCAGTACTTCAAAACATTTGCAAATGCTATTGGGGAGAAATCAGAATAAGCTGAGGATACATATCGTATAGGCGCAGAATTTTTTTCCCCAAAAAAGAAGAGAAATTAAAATACAAATAAGGAAAGGCAATTTTTGACAGTCTTTTTATCTTCATTAAATTTGTACACCAATATATTTAAGTACGCATAGATGTACGCATGCAAGCTCTATTTTACCGCCTTCAAACATCGTGAAGATAAATGGTTTCAGTCTATGTTACAATTTAGGGGATCTCTCTTAAACTAGTGGCCATTTGCCATCTTTTGTGGATAACAATTACCTGCACGTGTTGAAAGCGAATTTGCTGAATGCCTTGGTCGTCTCTGTCGGGGAATCGTCTAATCTGCTCCCGCTGAGGCGCGCCCTCGATATTCGTTCCAATGAGGTGCATCCATAGCCTTTTGCTGTATCCTATATGAATTCGAGATACTTCTGGATATCAGCTTTGTCGTGAAACCTGGGTCGAGAATGATTCGGGGTATTTCGACCAGGGTAATAGCGGTGTAAACGGTCTTTCAATTTCAAACTAAGTCGCCCCGAGGGTTGTCCGAGCGAGAAATGACTTTCCTTCCGCCCGCATGTTAGTCAACTTTGTCTTTTCCTTGCCAAGATTTTGGTGAGCGGTACAAAGCCCAGGATAAACTTAATGCGCGACGAGAGAGTGCGAGTGTACACGAACTTATCCAGGCGCCACCCTTCTTTGTAGCGCGAGGTTTTTGTGTCGCACTCTGGGAGGAACAGTCAGACGCACGTAATCTTTCCGTTGGCCCATGCACGGTTTCTATCCTGATTAGACGATCACGTGCTAAGTTCTTTCCCGATATATCTCTCACAATCATGTATGTTATAATAATGTTGTAAACTGTCGTAATTTGGAGCATGCATGAGAGTAGCTACCATCGACACAATGCAACTCATTACGCATTAGTTTTAGTTGAGTAAACTACACTATAACTGCATGAAATACGTAAAGTAGGGAATTAATGACACAAGCTCAATCTTTAAACCTTAAGGACAGGATTTGTCACTATTACAATGTATTCTATGAAGAGCATCGGTTTATCTCTGTTTTTGGCCGGAATGGCGCTTTTCTCTTCGACGGTAAGTCTGGCCGAACCGCCAACAGTCCATCGGTTTCGAACGAATGTCGATTCTCAATGCTCTTGCATCTCCCTTTCCCAGACTTTTGTCGATGCTCAAGTGATTGCTCAAGCCATGGTGAAGCCACTTGCTGTGAGGCCCGGTGGCAGGATCACTGCCACCCTTAACTTCGTCGTTTCAAGCTTTGCGTCCAACGCCACGGATCCGGCCATAGCTGTGGGGGTAGGTTTAAAAGGGCGGAAGCACATGTCGGCAGGCTGAAACCAGGAGGGCCATTTCGACGCTGGTGACCACGAAGACTGTCTGATGTCTTGAAAACTTACCTGCTCGCTTTTCCTTTCATCCTCCTGCATAGTTTGCAACGCTTGGAGCACAGGAGCTCGCGGCACTGAACAACAAAAACCGCACCACGAAGGGCAAGGCGAGCATGGATCCGCTTGCTAATGAATTGGTCATCAGAGGATCCAGAATTTCCCCCAATAAATGGAGGCCCAAGTAAGAAGAAGCGGAATCAGGGAGGGGAGTAGGTACAGGAAAGGGAATCATAGCGAGACTATTTGTACGCCTGATTGCTCACATAGCAAGCTAAGATATATGTTTTGACTCACACCATAGGTTGCGCACGAATGAGAGCGAATGGTACTCGGTGGCGTGGGGGATTCCGAAAGAAGGCACGTTGTTGAAGAAGGTTTACAAAGTTGTTTGCAAAATCCGCGTCGGTAAAGGCGTGGAAAGAAATACGGTCAGGAAAGTATCTGTGACTTTGATTGCCGGTAGCTACATTTTCGAAGAGAGCCTGGATGTTTACATCAAGTAAATCATCCTATCGGCGGTATATGTCTTGAAAGCAGCACATGAGTTGTCCGATTAACGAAGTCCTGTGGGATTTTAGTTTGTCTAAACTCCCCGAGAATACTGTGATTCAATCGAACAACAGTTTGGTTTCACTTAAATCAACGGACTGGAAATTATGAAACGTGAAAGCACGGCGAGGTGAAAGAAAAAATGCAAGAGGGCATGAAGGGGTATCGCTGCTCGAATTTTTTTAAAACCGCAAGTCGTCCCTCTGTCCACAAAGTTCGGACCAGAATATCATCTTAGTTCGGTGGATTCTATTACTCTATTTATGCCCTCCCATCATATTAATCTTTTAAATCCACCTACTTTACGATACCCACTTGCGCGTGGTGCCATGAAAGTCGGCTCCGACGTCTATCGCCGTCCGTTTCCTTTGTTCTTGTTCTTCGTATTTCAAAATCAATAGGGGGGACAAGCAAGGTGTCTACGGGTAATCAATCCGCCGATTAAAACTGCGACTGACCCAAAATGCCTGAATTTCACGGCATAATAACAGGATGATCACTTTCTCAAGGAGAGGGTCTCTCACTGAGAAAGGAAGTGCATATGTTGCCGTTGGAAGGATTGCTTCGGTTGCTTTGGTGGGACTGGGATTCACGCCTTTGCATCTCCTTTACCTTCATCTCCGTGGTAAAGCGCGGCGTCGAAATTTGTTTGCGTGTCTCTTGGAGAATGTACTCGCTTACTTTCTATTGGTATCAAGCGTGCGGCACGTACTGCATGCCCCACCCGCCAAAACTCGACAGCAGCAGCGGCGACAGGTTCTGGGGATCATATCGGCAGCAATCCTTGTCTTTGCACATGCCTTCATTGTAGCCGCTCAAGTGACTGCGCTGGCCTTAATGGGCTCGCGAATGAATGGAGACTTCATCTACAACCTGGTGTACGCAGTCAAGACATGTACGTGGCGGGAAACGGACGCCAAGTATTTTTTCCCTTTGATGCTGTCTGCCACGCTAGCAATCGACATGGTATGGTTGTGGTACGCCCTCCTCACACCACGTAGTGTTGAGTGTCGTACCGAAAAAAATGATGATACTGCAGCGGACAAGGTCCAGGAAAAGATATCTGCCAGGCAAAGCAGCACTGTCAACCGGTGGTACCTGGCCTTGAGTATAATAGGGCTATTGCGGGGCGTGGTATTTTGGCGGGGGTACTCGCCCGTGGCAAACACCCTTTACTCGCTTGTACAATACAGTCGAATGAAAGGGCCGTCGAGTCTGAAGCGCAGCCAAAAATATGGGAGTGGTATACCGCGCAAAGCTCACAAGATATACAAGTACGATTACGCCTCTCTCCCCGAACGGGTCGCTGGGAATGCCGCGGAGGCATTGGGAAGAAGTACCAATGAGGAGGCACAGATCCAGAAGCAACGGAAGAAAACCAACGTAATTCTGTTGCTGAGCGAGAGCTTCGGCAACTCCTTGCTCAAAACAGAAGAGGGCTTAGAGGCTTTCCCTTTCTATGAAAATGTTGTGCAGCGGGATCCTGATATTTATGATTTCACAAATAATCGTGCAGTTTCGGGAAACACTCTTACAGCGGCCTCAGCCGCCTTGGTTGGGTCCTATGTTGCCGCTCCTGATCTGCACCCCGACACGTGGACCTTCTTTGATCTGCCAAACCTGTTCACGCTGGGCAAGGCCCTAGGCTACCGCCTTGTCCTCTTTATGCCATACGACCACGAGGATTGGTTTCCTTTCACGGGGATATACGAGGACCGTTTCGATAAGATTGTGAGCAGGAGCACATTGGGGGAGAGGGCGGTCAATGACATGGGAATGGATGACCGCCTGGTGACGGCCGAGGTCCTTAAGTTTCTGGAGGAGGAGGGGGCCAAGCAAAGGCGACACCGAGAGAAAGAACTGTTGAGAGAGCAGCGGGCATCCGAATGCCAGGAGACGTATGGAGAGTGGCCGCACCATGACAGTCAGGTCGGCAAGGGGGATGGCCCGCAGGAGGGGGAGCGGGAGCAGCAACACCATCAACGTAATGAACAAGAGGTGGGGTACACGGGCTCGGAATACCACGTCGAGAGTGAGCACGATCAGGAGAAGGGGGGCGTAGGGGAAGTGAGACGGCATCATGGCACCGAGGCAAGCGAAAATGACGACGAAGAGGCTGAAAAATTCATACTCGTGGTGTTTTGGAACCATCTGCACACACCTTTCCTTGTCAACGACGAAGCCAATCCAATAAATCAGACACTGCTGGACCTTACCCGTGCTTCCAATGCAAGGAAACAAGATGAAACCACTACAATTGACGAATCCTCCGAGAAAAGGGCAGCAGCGTCAGCCCCACCAAAGGCTCGTCCGAAGAAAACATTGGTGCCTCCCGAAGTACGAAGCTCCTCCTCTCTGGACGCACTGACTCGCCTGGGTATGAAGGAAGACCGGGCGGTCAGTGCCATGCAGATCGGGAACAAGATGATGCACGACGTGTACGACACCTTGCAATCCTCTGGCTTGCTGGAAAATACCCTCATTTCTTTCCAGTCCGACCACGGGGAAACTGCCGGGCCGGTGGTGCGGAAACGTCTGGCAGACCCGGACTCTCTCTATTTAGCCACGCCCCTCTGGATGCACATCCCTCCCACATTGCTCACAGACACTCAACGTGCCACCCTCCGTGCCAACGGGGACAGGTTAACGTCGAACATGGACGTGATGCCGACTTTTGTGGAGATCCTGGGTTGGGAATCGGCCGACAGCATGTTCGACGGCGTACCGAGCATCTTCAAACACGGGGTCTCCTTGCTCCGCCCTGTCGAACACGATCGGGTCACCTCCGGGTGGCAAGGCCCACCGTTTGTCGATTCCTGCGATTGGGCCCACGGCTTTGTCTTCAATGCCTCGCATACCCTTATCTTGAGGGTACCCGACAATGACGCCGTCTTGGAGGCATTAGACGAAGAGGATGGGACCTGGACTACAGTGAAACAGCGCGTGCCTCTGAAGGACTTGCCCGGGGAAGAGCTGGCCTGGTGGATGCAAGAGCTTCAGACGAACCATGCGGATATGATGAAGACGATGAAGGAGTGTTTCTGGGATTATTTGTGGGAGAGTTGAGCTCGAACATCTAGTGCGTTTAGTTAGTGGTAGCGGTATTCTCTAACGTGTGTTCAGGGACGAACACTTTTTTTTTTTTTCGTTTGTATATTTAGATGTATCATAGCAATTGTTGGGTTGCTAAATAGCGTTTCGATGCGATGTCATCGTATGTTGAAGCCTTATCACCTCCCAGAGGCATTTATGAAATGCAATTTGAAATTTGTAAGCATGGCTGCGTAAATGACAAAGCAAAACAAAAAATCGGCTGCTTGGACTTGAGGTCCATTTTCATACAATGTTTACTTGAAATGCGTGCTCCTCATGTTTTC
>Ga0209925_1000790_pt1 | contig 16064 bp, 14 predicted proteins | sample SalPonR2_A_D1_MG_FD_185702 | JGI IMG/M metagenome (GOLD analysis project Ga0209925, IMG submission 185702) | Salt pond soil microbial communities from South San Francisco under conditions of wetland restoration - Salt Pond MetaG R2_A_D1_MG... ...
TCCTCGTGACACAGAGCCAGGGCTCGTCCCAGTCTTCCACCCCGAGATCATTCGCTCACATTCCCTTCGAAACGTTTGCCTTCCTTTTTTCCTGACGTGCTGTTAGCGGGCCTAGTGATTGTTGGCAGCGCGGGCAGTAAGGGATCTGGAAAGAGCACCTTGCTGAACAAACTGTTCGATACGGATTTTGGCATCGGACGATCTCTTGGTCCACACGCCAGGCCACAAGGAGGCGTAGCACTGTGTGCTGCAGGAGGTGGTGGACTTGTATGCGTGGATTACGACGCAGTGGGCACGGGCACGGAAGAAGCCGGCACCAATGGGAAATTCCTGGCCTTGACCACCAAGCTAGCAGACGCGATTCTGCTCAACCTGTGGAGCTCGGACGTGGGTCGGAATGTGCCGTACAATAGCTTGGCTCTGCAGGTACGTTGGTGGTTGAGGCACGAGGCGACAAGCCGTAGCGTGAACCTGGCCGCTCCATGTACTTCGGAGCCAGTCCATCCTGCACACGGTCACATCCCTCTCCCCTCCTTCTAGGCGATTTTTCAAGAGCAGCTGCACGCAGAAGGCTCCCCAAAGACTCTCCTCCTTGTCGTTGTACACGACCACCCGGAAGAAGAGGCGGGCGACCGGACCAAGGAGGCGGTCCTCGAGGTCCTGGAGACGGTATGGGCCAGCCTGCCGAGGACTGAGGAGAAGGCCGACGCGGAGCTCACGGACTTCTTCGACGTGGAGATGGCCTTCCTTCCCCACCCCCGATACCGGCCAGAAGAATACGAAAGGGCCTTGGAGGGCTTGCGCAATCGATTTCTGGACCTGGACCTTCTCTCTGCCCGGCACTCCAAACGTGTGGACCGAGAGACTTTCCCCGCTACCCTTGCAGCTTTTTGGAATGAGATCAAGGCCCGAGATTTCGTGGTTCTTCCTTCACAAGGAGAGCTGTTAGCCACCCATCAGATTGAGCTTCAGCACGGAAAGGCACTGGCAACGGTGGAGGGCAAGCTGGGCATGTGGAGGGCGACAAGTGAGCGAGGTCGGGTGGTGGGGGGCTTTGGGGAGATCGCCGCCAAGCTTTACACGTCCGCGCTGGAGGAATTCGACCGGGCCACGCAGCCATTTGCCGCGTCGCCATTGCGGGTGCGGAAGCACAAAGAATTGGAGGGGGTGTTGGCGCGGGGAGTGAACGACCTCGTCCGAAAGCAGCTGGGAAATCTGCAGGCTCAGGGGCTCAAGCGGTTCAAGGCAGCCCTGCTGCAGTTCGTGGGCAAGGAGGATCGAGAGGACCTCGAAAATGAGGCACAGAGGGGCATGGAGGAGTGGTTTGCAGAGAACGCAGAGAAAGTGGTGGTCCCAGTCGTGGCCGGGGCGGGAAGCTACGAGAAGGCGCTTTCTGATTTTGTGAATCAACTTACGGACTACGCACATAAGTGGCCGCAATCTCCTGCATACAATGTGCAGGCAATGAAGAAGCTGGAGACAGGCGCTAAGAAGAAGAAGGGCAAGGCCTCATGGGGGGCGACGTTTCAGCTCGTCTCCTTGTTGCGAACTCCCGGCGACGGGGCCCTGCAAGGTTTTGCGACTTATCAAGCGGGTCCGGTGCAGTTTTTGATGGGTCTCCAAAACGATCGGGACCTGCCTGAATCGCGTTTGGAAGGAAAGGCGCCTCCATTGCTGCGCATTCAGCCGAAGGTGGCGTTCGACGTGGATTTGTAGGGCATGAGAGGTTAGCGGTCGTGAGTCGTGAAGGACGTGAACGATGCGTGGAAGAGGGTATTAAAAATGAAAGAGTGTCCTGAAAGAAATTAAGGATTTTATCACAATACTATCGTACATATCTAATAATCAGCGTTTATAGTGATTTTTCACAAAGCCTGCCTTTTGCACAACACACACAACAGCTGATTAAAACTCCCAGCTCCAGATAGCTGATATCACAAAAGCCTTTCCTTTATTTTTAAAAAAATCAATCTACATGAATACCATTCGCGAATGGAAACAAAATGGAACATATCGCACAAAGGATACAAGAATCCGCACAGTGCTTCAACCCTTGATGCTAGAGGCGAATGGAAACCCTCGTGTGCCAATTTCCCTCCCGATCCGAGCTGCTCGCGCCTGGCGGGTTTGGCGCCGGAGGGAAAACTTCAACTCGAGCCGTTTGGCGCGCAGCTTGAAATTCTAACGGCGCGGGAAGTCAGAAAAAAAAAGGACCGCGAACGACACTCCCGCGCACTTCTAACTTTTCCAATTTACGTGAAAATGGAGGGAATATGGAAGTTCTGTGAGAAATATTTTGTATTTCGTCCATGCGTCGTACAAACATACACGGGCACAATTATGTTTCGAGTCAAACTAAGTTGTAGCAAGCGCTTGCTCGAACTCTTCTTTACATCGCCAAGTCTATTGCACGGTACTAGTCCGCGCGGATCGTCACATCGAGTCGTTCTGTAAACTTTCCCATCCACAACTTTTGATACCAAAAAATAACTCACACCTTTCTATTGACGTCTGATAATTTACACAGGTTACCCCCGTCCGCCGCAGCCCGTCCGCCGCAGCCCGTCCGCCGCAGCCCACTCTCCGCAGTCGCGCAGCACCTTCCCGCGTCCGAGTTTCGACCTATTCCACCATAACGACACGAAGATGGTTCATTCAAAGCGCAAAGCTCTCGAAGATATCACTGCTGTTGCCCTTTCGGGCTCACAGCCTTTCCGCGCCGCTTATGACACAGGCGGAAAACATAAGGTACGTGTACCCTGTGGCTTATCAGGGGACCGTTTTCCTCCAGCTTCTTCATCAAAATTTCTCCTTACCTTCCTGTATCCTCAATTTTACACATTCATATTTAGCGTGCGTGCATCGACACGGTTAATCAAACATCAAAACGTCGAGTTCCAGACGCTCCTTGCCGAGTCACGCGTCGCTCTTCCGCTCTTGCTGCCTTCTCTTTGACCACTGACGGACCGGCTCAGGATGGCAAAGCCACTTTCCGCCGCCTGTATTCCACCCGGTCCTGTCCCAATGTCGAGATCAACTGTCCCGTCCCGGCCTCCTCAAAAGTGAAGGATGATAAGGATAGCGACGCAGACCTCCACCTAGCATGCAAGGAGGCCTTAGCCATGGAAGAGATCTCCGGATCTCCAGATCGACGTCCGACCGACGAGCCCGTCGCGCTGCCTTCGTCAGCATCCCAATCTTCAGATAGTGAAGTCAATACGGGCCTCGAACACCATCTCAGCGACGCCACCTCCTTTCCATTTTCCTCCTCTCTTTCCTCCTCGACTTTGCCTGTGGGCATCATCGACATCGACGAGACACAGGGCTCCAGCCAGCACCCTCGCTCGCACCTCTTACCTCACCAAGTGGGGAAAGCCAGCCACAAACAAAGCGACAATGTGATCGTTCCCCGTTCTTCCAATTTGGCGTTGACGGACGGGACTCCCCAACGGCTGGCGTCCTACAGCCGGGATTATTTCGCCTACCTCCGGGAGCGCGAACGCGAGCAACAAGACCGCCCTCTGCCCGATTACATGTCCCGCATCCAAGGCGGAGCATTGACTCAGGATATGCGGGCGTTGCTGGTGGATTGGCTGGTCACCGTTTGCGAAGAATGCGAGCTGATGCCCTCCACTCTGTACCACTGCGTGGAGCTCATCGACCGGGCCTTGAGCAAATTGCAGGTACCCAAGGAGCAGCTCCAGTGCATGGGATGCGCATGCCTCTTCATCGCCTGTAAATTCGAGGAGACCACGGTTCCGTCCCTGGAGGAATTTACCTACATGGCGGCCGAGTCCTTCAGCAAGAAGCAACTCACGGACTTGGAACTGCGGGTGGTCGAGGCGCTCTCCTTCCGGCTCTCTACCGTTACGGCCTACAATTTTCTCTCGCGATTCACACTGGCCGCCGGTTCTGGGCCACGCGAGACAGCCCTCGTCTACTATTTTTCGGAGCTGTCCCTTCTGCACTACGAATTTTTAGGCTTTTCTCCTTCTATCCGCGCGGCCGCTGCGTTGTACTTGGCCAGACAGACTCTCGCGGTTTCAAACACGGACTCTGCTCGTCGGGCCGCAGAGGAAAGAAACATCTGGACCCCGACGATTGCTTTCTACACCGGCTACTCTCCCGCCACAACTCTGCCCCTACAAGAATGCGTTCGTCTGCTCCGACGAGCGCATGCAGGGGTAGAGTATTCGCCTTACGAGGCTCTAAAACTGAAGTATGGGGCGCCGGCCTTGCTCCACGTCGGTGACATTGCCTGTGTGGAGGAAAAAGATCTGGGAGCAACGATTCTCAATCTAAATTAAATATTATTTACGACTGTATTTAAACAAAGTTAGGGGGATGGAATTGAAAGTTATCTATCGGCGCCAGGTAGGAGGAACGCAACAAAGTAGAACAAAAGTCCAATAGTTTAGGATAGAGGCAAATAACACCTGTAAATTTATGAAATGATAATCGAAATGATAGATCTTCAGCTATTCAAAGGAATAAGGTGGAAGAAAAGCGCATAGGGATGACTATCGCGTTGCCAAGGACACCTGTCCACCGCGTGTGCTACCCGTCGCTTTCGCCATGAAGGTGAAAGCCCGTCGTTGGTGTCCGTCTCGCGTGTAGAACAAAATTTTGCCATGGTAGACTCGTTTCAAAGAGCTAGACAAGCGAGTTTGCCAGAAAGCAAAGTAAGGTAAAAGGAACAAAAACTGCAAATCAGTGATTACCTCTACAATTTGAATTATTTCTCAATGTTTTACCTTCAGGACGAATGGGACACGCGCCATTTCATCGAGGAAGTCGTCATTTACGTGCTAAGATTTGAATTTTACACTGCTACTAAGTCCCGCGCCCCCATTCTCATTTACCCCCACGACAGTACTCGTGCTCAATTTTCTCGTGTCCCTATGGCTGCTCATTACCGCTCGAGAGTGATCGAGGCTGCTCTGTCGATGTGCCCCTCCTTTGCGCGACATGTCTATGGCTGCGCTCACATCGGGGGAGCGAAAAAGCTTCTCTTGCTCTCGTAGCGCCATATCTAGAGCTTTCAACTGTGGAAAACGGAAAAGTATCTCCCCGTGAGACCACCCTTCCCAGTACACGTACTGTATTCTCTGCAAAATGCACCCGCGTTCGTCTCCTGGCGTATGGTTCAAGTGACAGGGCGCGGTTGACAGCCCCCCGCTGCCTGAAACCAGTTCAGGGCCAGCCACTTGCCCCTTGCCACTGCTGACCGAAGCTGTCTCCTTTTCGAAGGTCTTACAGGTGGAATCCTGGTTGTGCGGCTGGCTGTGGCTGCTTCCGTTCCCAACCCCACGGCTGCTGCTCCGTCGCGCTCGGATAAGATGCCGATGATGCTCCTCGGCGTGTGTCTTGGCCAGGTGATCTTCGATGTAGAGTTTGAGGATGGCCGAAGGCACGATCTCGTCGTTCCCGCTCAAGCCAACGTACACGGGACACTTGATTTCATCCAAGAATAGCTGGCCTTCGTACCACCAGAATTGCCTGCGTAGCGTGTGATGGATCGTGATCTCCATTGAGCCCCCGTAGTGGAGCAAGTGCTCCATGACGGTCTTGGGTTTCTTGTGGAGGAAGTTGTAGCAGACGTCCGGGAGGCCAAGGAGGAGGGACACGGGGTCCAAGAGCACGAGCTGACGAACGTTGTGTTTCAGGTGCTTGGAGACCCAGGCCGCGCACAAGCTTCCGAATGAATGCCCGACGACCGAGAAATAAGGCATGCGATGCCGCTTCGCGATGATCTCGACCGTTTTGACCATATCACCCAGGCGCTTCGCTTTGAAGTTCAGGCACATGGCGATGTGTGGTACCTCCATAAGCACCATTTTGCGGCCCCGCGACAACGTGTGAATTACCAACAAGTATAAATTAAGCCCTGGCGAAATCCCATGGAAAAAGACCATGGGCAGACTCGCCTCCTCCCCGGGGCGCACATCCCTGACCCGAGACCGATACCAATAGGCGATGCCGTTCACCTCGTGCCGTCGAAAGCCCAGCAAAGTCAGCACACTGTGACCCAAGACCTGTATTACCGTCAAGGAGGCATAGAAGACCAACGGCCGATGCATGTACGTGATCTTGTCGAGGGTAAGGAGCATGGGCCGTACCTGGGGATTGTACCCCTCTGGGCAATCGATCTGGAAGCGCATCTTCAGCCAATACAGGACCTGTGCGAGGAGTGAGAACACCAGAGACGAGTGATCAAGTCAAACGGTGGCCATATTGAGATCGTCTTGAGCAAAAATAGGGGGAAGGCCGAATTTAACACTGAAAGTCATGAAAATGGACAAGCGTCATTTTCTTCCTCTCTTCGCCCCAAAACTCACATCCTCGACGCAAGCCTTTTGTCGAACCGTTAGCGTGGATTGAGCCTTGCTGTACAGGGCCCATGCCAGCATTTCTCGTACGTTTCCGCGACGGATATCTTTGATTGGTGCGCCCAAGAACCAACCTGAAAAGAAGCGCTCGAAGGCGTAAGACTCCTGTCAGGGTGAGGGAATGCAAAAAAAATTTAACAAATCGATAGTTGATGTCTGGATATTTACAAATTCTGAAAGGGGCCATTAGTGATATCAAGTGTTGTAAGGTAAAGCGACGAAGGAGGCCCTCGGGTAGTCAGACAAGGATGACGAGAGAGAAGGGTGCGCACCTTAAGCTGCGATACCACGTCAATAATTTTGTGAAATTCGTCCCAGGGCGTGTGAGCACCCTCCACAGGAGTTGTAAGTCGATTGAGCTCGGGTAGGACGATGTATCGCAAGTAAAAATAAAAAGCTATTTCGCATAGCAGCCAGCTGCTCAGGAGCAGCCCAGCAACTACTTTGAATATATGGGAAGAGAGCAGAATCCCGGCAATGCTCCTGGCATTTTCAAGCAAGGGGGAGGAGATCGAGAGGCATTCCATGGATCTTGCTTTCCTATGGGGAATAGGGACACGGAGCAACGTCAACGAGGCCAGAAACGCATGGTGGGGGACGGGCTTGAAAGTATCGCATGGCATGAGATTGCCCCAATCTCAGTTCGTTGGACACCTGAAAATAAATCCGTACAATTTTTAAACGAGTTACTACCAAAGCGCTACGTGATCAGCAGTCGCGCATTGTCGTGCACTGAATGAGCTGGTTTTGCCATGTGACCATACCCAGGTCCGACACCCCTCTTGTGTCAGTATAATACCACGACTGACCTGGATTGGAGAAAAGAAACAGGAGATGTGCCTCCAGGACTCAGCGAGCCGATAGCAGCGTTAAGAATATGATGTTGCTGTGCCTCCAATGACAGAGACTGCCTGGTTCCACACAAATAACACCTTCGACGCCCGACTTAGCCTCCGCCCTTCCTTGTCCTGTCTCCTCACTCCTACGTGCGCGGTGGAAAATGTAAGTGGGCAAATTGTCTATGCAGTGCGACACAAGAGGATAGCACGCTTTCAGATCCATTCTAAAGCAATGGATCATGGTCCTTCCTTCTTTTTGGAGGCGCCGTGTAAGCCGCAAAGTCGCGGAGCAGCTCACGGGAGCCGCGCACGTCACGGCAGCCGTTAGAAACCGTTAAGGGAATTGGGCACTCCGTGTTCGACTACATTTTCAAGGAATATACGCACATTTGAGCACTGACATCACTGTCCACATTGTACTGGTACCACCATACAGGAATGGGCGGGTTGTTTTCTCGACACGGACGTCACCATGGTGGGAAGTCTCCTAAAAAGCCCGTCCAAATCACGGACCACGACAGGGCAGTGCTGGACCTGAAAGTAGCAAAAGACAGGCTGAAGCGTTATCAGATGAAGATGCATAGTGAGAAGATGCGCTTGACGGAGAAAGCGAAGGAATTGGTGACTGCGGGACGAAAGGATCGGGCGTTGCTCGTGCTAAAAATGCGACGCCTGAGGGAAGATGAGCAGGCCAAGGCGGCGGGGCAGCTACTGAATGTTGAGCAGCTTATCACACAAATTGAATGGGAGAGAGAACAGCTCCAGGTTTTCGACGCTTTGAAGAGCGGAAATCAGGCTTTAGAAGCCATTCACAAAATTGTATCTCTGGAGGAAGTAGACAAGCTCATGGCGGACACGGCGGACTCCATCGCGTACGAGCAAGAAATATCCCGCCTCCTCTCCAACAACTTGTCCGCGGGCGCAGAAGAAGAGGTACTTAGGGAGTTCGATGAGCTGCAAGCGCTAATAGAAGCCCCGGAGCACACCCCTGTGGAAGCTGCTCCTGGAGCTCCGACCGTTGTTAGTGCGGACTTGGCTTCGAAAGATGCCAGCGAGCAAGCCGAGATAACCGAGGCTACAGAAGCAGGATCTAGTCTGCCCGACCTCCCCGAGGTACCGAAGCATGAGATTCTTACCAAAACAAATGTTGATGTGAGAAGGGATAAAATCTCGAAAGAGACTACGTCTGGAAACGCCCGAGGGGCTGGAACAGAGGAAGTGCACGTACAAGAAAAGAAGGCCAAGGTGGCGGTCAGCGGATAAGGAAAGACCTACATAAATCGTGTTAACACTTGCACTGCATCTTTCTTCTTTTTCTTGATGCTTTTCATTTCAGCGATCGGGCTTCTCGAAAGCTATGGCGCCGTCCAAGGAATCGCACTGTGCACTATACGCAAGAAATTTAACATTTACATTTCAAATACGTCCCCGTTCCAAAAAGGTACAAACCCGAAAAGAACCTCTCGCCACTCCTCGGGGGTTCCCTTGTCAGGGCACTCTGGTCCGTGGTGGGGAGGAATCGCGCGGCATCGACCATCGCGACGACTTGTCGTCTTTGACTAGCTTGGGGGTGATGACAAGGTCCCTGTCTATCTCCAAAATGGCCCCGTCATTCTTGTGTTGGCCGCAGTAATCCGTGGCGGAGAAGACGGTGATCAGACGCTGGTTGGCGAAGAACTCGTAACCATGACTCACCACCTGGTGGGAGCGGATCTAGCGGGAATAGAAGCAAGAAGGCAGGGTGCGTGATCAGGGCATTGCGGAGAGGAAATGTATGGCGACATTTTGGAAGAGAGGGCCCATTAAAGATGAGATCTGCATGAGGTTATGTGCGTACTTAACACGCCCTTACCCCTGACGCTTATCCAGGAGACGGCATCAGGGGGAAACAAAGACAAGCCATCCATCCTTGAGCCCCTGCAATCCCTATGTTCCGCTCCCTCTACGCCCACCCTCCCTCGCTCACCACCACGTCGAGGTCGTTGGCCCGACAAAAGGCTTCCACCCTGTCCGGTCCGAAGAGCGCTATCCCCGCTCCCCGCGGGGAGGCGTGCGTGCCTCTCACCACGTCCGAGGCCGTAGGATCAGACCACAAAATATCTCTAAGCAGCTGTCCCAGTGGCTCCTCCGCGGATTGACCATCGTATATTGGTCGTCGCAGGTTACGGAGTTGCTCGAGCGAGTTCAGGCTGGCGCCTAGGCCCCCGTGAAGGACCAGAATGCGCCCCTCTACGCAGGCGGCCAAAGGCAGGACGTCGAAGAGACTGTTGCACATCTCCCACAGCAAGACCCCTGCCTGCTCGCCCAGCCGACGGACACACTCTGTTTTGAATCCGAAGAGCGCATTGACAGCGCGGCTTTCGTGGTTTCCCCGTATAAGATACACACGCCGCGGGTAAGCGACTTTGATGGCAAAAAGGAGCAGAACAACGTCGCAAGAGCACGGCCCGCGATCGACGAAGTCACCATTGAAAATGTAATCAACAAGGTTGATATCTACGGTGACACAAGATAGATGCGACAAGGGGATAAAGAAGGTGAGCGCCTTCAGAAAAATGTGACCCCATCAGCGTCGTGGGGTGGTCTTTGCCAGCAACTTGATTATGTGATTATCTGACTCACGTCACCGGACAAAAAGCTTACTCGAAGATCAGTCCGGGTAACCATGTTGCAAGGCTTCTACTGTCATCCCAAAAAAGTTCGGATACATTCCCCCGCGCTTACCTCCAAAGCGATCGGGGCGACCGTACGCTTTGAACAACCGCAATAAATCATTCAGCTGCCCATGAATGTCGCCAAATATTCGCGTGGGCGTTCGAACTTCCAGCACCGTCGGCTCGGTCGCCAAGAGGGATTGCAACTCTTCAAATAGCGGCTCCAGATCGCTCAAGCCCTTCAAAGCCTCGAAGACGCCACGTTCAGGCAGAGCTTCCTGCCGATTAGGATCCCAGTCTAGAAGCAAGCGTATGATTCGATGCGCTGTTTCTTGCCCGGCACTCATGGTCCTGAAATCTTTTTCATATTGCTCTCCATTTCTGTGTGAGTCGTAAGTCGAGTTCATCCCAGTGCGTGCCAGCTGCCTATCCACTTCATCACAACTACTCTCGTCGCCCTCCCTCCCTCCGCTTGCCCTTCTTCCTTCCTGATGGGATAAGGGCGCATGATCCTCGTGTATCCGGACAAGTTTGCGGTTGGTCTTCTCATGAGGAGACATGGAGTACCGCTGCTTGCTGACGTCGAAACAAATTTGACGAGAATTGACCTTCACCACAGACGACGACGCTTGGCCGACGTGTGCGCAAAGGCCATCGCTGTCCTCCTCTTTACCGGTACTGCAGCTTGTGGAGGTCCTCGCTCCGTCGCGACACCCACCGGAGGAGGGGCCTGAAGACGAGGGGGAGGCAGAGGAAGGGGTACGGGATCCATCCAAAAGCAGCCGTCGGCGCGCTTTATCGACATGGATCACCGACTGAGGGGTGCGAAAAAGAACGCCGGTGCCCTGGAACTTCATAGTCTCGACTGCAGAGACGAAGTCCACCAGTGAGCAACGCCCTCCTTTGTGCCATTTCCTCGCCTCTTTCTCCAACACCTGTGGGTCGCACCTCCAGCCCGGAGCGCTGTCCTTGCCCTGGTGCAAACGAGCCATGTCTTCGACCACCAGCTTGAAGTCTTCGAAGGCCAAATCCCCGTCGTCGTTCAGGTCATAGGCGCGAAAGATGTATTCCGCCCGAAGACGGCGCCACTGCCCTGTGTTGGCCGTCCCAGGTTCCATGGCCACGAGCCCGACGAGGAAGTCCTCGAATGTTAACGTGCTTGGCACACCGATGGCTCTCCCCTCTGCCATGGCATTCTGGTGCTGCGGTACATTTGTGCAGGTGACATGCCTTGCTGGTGCCCGCCATTCCGCCTGGGGACGCCGTCTGGACGCGAAGGCGACAAAATATCGTTCACACACAAAAGCCTCTTCGACGCCACACAGGCCCATGAGCCGAGTAAAAGCAGGGACAGGAACTTGGTACTGTCCATGTGTGTAGGCAAGGAAAAGCTCGGCAAGCCAGCCGACCACGTTATCCATAAAAGAGGGGCCCAAATCTGCGCCCACCAACATGTCGTGCACCCCCGGACTCAAGAGCAAACGGCGTACGAGTCGGTCTTTTCCACCCCCGGGTGCTAGCATGGGCAACAGGGGCGGATTCCTTTGTCCTGATAAGTTTGGCTCGTTGTGGTCTGCAGGAGCAGAGGGAGAGTAAGCTTGGCCAGGGAGGGAGGCGGAGGAAGGGGAGGAGAAGTTGGAGCCTCCAGTGCAAAGTGGATCTACTGCGACGAAAATGACGGTGTAGAGCTCACAATTCATGATTTGTTGCCCCTCGTTCCACTCAGAATTAGAAGGATCATCGAGTAGCAATGTCTCCTGTAGAAGGCATTGCAGGAAGACGCCGTGCGAGACGAGGAGGACATGGCGCTCCGGACGCGGCAGCAACTCGTGCAAAAACTTCCGAGCGCGACCACGCACCGACTCCAGACTCTCTCGCTGGCTTGCAGTCCAGAGCTGATCTTCCTCCGACAGCAGCGAGAAGTCAACGGTGGGACGGAAGGCAGCCTGCAGTTCGGTGGCATTCCGGCGCTTGTCAGGAAGAAGGACACCGTAGGCCTCCCGGACAAGTTCGACGGCCACTATACGCGTGGACTTTCCTTCGGTTCTATTGTTGTCCTCATTTCCCACTCCCGCATTTTCCGGGCTCATGATGATCGTTGTCGTTTGTAGCGCACGGGTTAAAGGGGATGTGATGACAAATTGCGGCTGCAGAGCCTGAATCGTATGCCTGGCGGCATGAGCCTGTGCCACACCTTGTGCTGTAAGGCAAGCATCCAAAAGAGAAGCGGGCGGCAAGTCCTGTCCATTTGGTTGGTTGTGTACCGCGATACCATGCCGTAGTAGGTGTAGGACTTTGAACACTGCAGGGAGCTCTTGCTGGTCTCCGAAGCGATGATCAACAGCTTGCGGCTGGGGGGCGCGGAGAGGAAGTGACGGCCGCTGGGATGGGGTCAAAACTGACTCCATCAACCGGATTAATGGTCTCACAAGGAAAGTCTAATTGTACATCCACATGGCATAGACTTGATGTTTCCCTTCAAGAAAAGCTGTGGGAAGCCATGGAATGAAGTTAATAGGTCTCACACGTAGTGGAGGAAAGAAATATGCCGATGTGCCAAAATGCATCCGAGGGTTTGAACCTCGTGGAAAACAACGCTTTGTAGCCCGTTTAACTTTTTGGCATCATGGGCCTGTACGATTCTTGCAGGTATCGCGCATGACCTTTGCAAGTTTGAACCCTAAGCGGCGTGCTTCGCGCCTCAGCCTTCAAATTGTTCGCTAACGGTAACGGGTGCCGCAAACCGTTACGAGCCTCCATTTCCCGTGTGCTCTTTTCCTACAAAATTCCCACGCGCGAACGACTCACGCCGACAATGTGCACACTGTTTATAATTTTTCAAGAAATTATGCCGCAGGCAATTTATCGCTCCAAGGCCCCGCTCGCGCAGCCTGTAGACCCCACACTTTTCGGAGTGAACCGCAATCGGGAAAACAATCCTTGCAGCCATAGTAACCAGGGGGCTTCAACCAGTCCGATTATATTGACAGCCTCTCAATTAGAAAAAATGAAAAAGCGTGCAAGTGGAAAACCTGATGGAGGACTTTTGAAATCCGTCTTCGGCAACCGGCACTCGAAAGAGAAACAATCTGGTGCGGATGAACGAAAAAATAAAATGCTTGCGCTTGCTGCTTTGGCGGATCAATGCGAAGCCAAAGATGATAATGGAAACTGTAACTTGACTCTAAGTGCATCTCAGGCCCGGTTAAAAAAGATTCGCGAAGAAGAATTGGACGTGGTCAAACACCTAAAGGCCTTGGCGGCGCAGGCGGAGGCTTTTACTTTGCGTGACCGGCAGATGGAAAATAAAAGGATGGCTACGGAAAAAAGCAAAAAAAATCAGTCTAAAAATGACTGTCTCGTGGCGGAGAGTCGACAATTAGAACTCGATGGCGCTTACGCTGAGGCCGAAAAGCTTGCCTCGGCCAAACGAGAAGCACGCGAGGCCTTGGCAGCTCAAATGCAAGCTATTGAAGAAAAAAGAAAAATAGAAAGGAAGGAACGTGAGGAGGAAGGTTTAGCGTTGCTCGCTCAGTTTCAATCATATGAAGATCAAGACGCAACCATTCAGCGTGAGAAAAAGACACAAATGGCAAATCTCCGAGAGGACATTCTACGGGCAAACGCCGAAGCGATTGAAGCACGGACTGCTGCCTTAAAACGAGAAAAAGAGGAAATGGCAGAGCTTTTTCGGTATCAAAAACTCAAAGATGCTGAACTGGAAGCCCGAGAAAAAGAGAAAGCAGCCCGTGTCCATGCCAAAAAAATGTGGCAGATGCAAATCTTGTTTCAACAAGAAAAGGGACGAAGCGATAAAGCGAGGTTGGAAGAGAGGCGTCTTCTTCGTGCCGCCGAAATGAAAGAAGCTGCCACTTGCCGTCTGGAGCAGGAGAATGCCTTGCGTCGCAAGCAAGAGACCTTAGCTCTGAAAAAGGAACTGCTCCGTCAGGCCCAGGCCAAAAAGATGCGAGCCGAAGAAGATGCGTTCGCAGAAAGATTGGAGACCGAGGTAAATGATAGCTACGAAGATAAGATTAAAAACCAGGAATTAGCCGAGCAAGCCAAAAAAGCAAGCCTAAACAAGAGTCACCTCGAAGCCTTGAAACATCAGGTTCAGGAGGCCGAAAGTCGACGGCGAGCAGAACGAGCCAGGAGATTTGAAGAAGGGCGCAAGCTAAAAATGAAGGCTGAAGAAGAGCTAGCAACTCTTGAGGGTATTCGAGGCCGCTTAATAGAGGGCCTTGAGGCCAAAGGTGTGGCAAGTAAATATTTGGCAAATATACGCAGAGCAAAGCTCACACCAGTTTAAAAGGAATTATAATAGATCCCTTGCCAGCGGAAAAGAGTTGACAGAAAATCAAAAGCATTAGGCAGATTAAATTTCATACATAATCATGATCAAATGGTTCAGCAAAAAATCTACATGTTTACTTGCGGATGATGTTCAAGGCGGGAGGTCGAAGCCCGTTCCCCCGTGACTCTTGAGTGGAACGAGTTCCCCGTAGCATACCCTCACGTTCCCACGCAAAACAACGACAAAAATTCACACTATGGATGATTTGCCAGTGCGTCGTCGTTTTATTGTATCATTCTCATATGTGCCACGCCTGTGGGGCATGGAAGCTGTCTGCCTGTGTCTTTTTTTTTCGCTGGCCTATCGTCTGGGGCGTTGAGGGATGCTACTAGTAGTACTACTTCAGGAACAGTATCACGGAGCTGCGGAGCTCAATCTAGGAGCATTCCGAGGAACGAGATTGAGAATTGACTCGACCCATCACAACCACCAATACAACCAGCATAGTTAGACAGAGCTCACCTTTACGGCCATGGCTGCGGGACGGGGCTTGGACGAGGCAAGCTCCCATGCTAACACCGGCGGAGCATCGACTGCTCTCCTGTTAGGAATCGATCTGTCCACGCAATCCGTCACAGTCGTATTTCTCGACGCGGGTACGAATCGCATCGTCCACATTGATACCCTCAATTTCGACCGAGAGTTGCCTCAATTTGGAACGTCCGCGGGATTGCACGTTGGTAAAAATGGCAAGGTGACCAGCCCTGTACAGATGTGGTTAGTCGGTCTCGACAGGATCTTGCGACGTCAAGAACGGACTCTCATGGGTCGTGTTAAAGCCGTGTCAGGCTCGGCACAGCAGCACGGAAGTGTCTTTTGGACTGCAGACGGACTGGCAGCCTTGCGGTGCATGGCGCCGGCAGACAGCTTCTCGTCCAATCTTTATGGCGGCTTTGCCCTGGAGGACTGCCCTACATGGGCCGACTCCTCCACGCAAATGGAATGCGACGCCATCGAGTCCGCGACAGGTGGTCCCGGGGCAATGGCGGCCTTGACTGGCTCGCGGGCTTACTGTCGCTTTACGGGCCCTCAGATCGCCCGCGTGGCCCGAACGGAGCCTCTCGTTTGGAAACACACGGCCCGCGTCTCTCTGGTCTCTTCCTTTTTGACTTCCTTGCTTGTGGGACACCCTGCGCCTGTGGATGCGTCCGATGCATCTGGCATGAATCTGATGAACGTGCGGACCTCGGAGTGGTGCGAGGAGCTGCTGGAGGCCACAGCTCCGGGGCTGGCGGCCCGGCTTGGGACCATTGTCAACCCCTGGGAGAGCCTGGGGCCCATCTCTCCGTACTGTGCGGCCCGCTTTGGCTTTGCCACGGATTGTTTGGTCATCCCGGCCTCGGGCGACAACTCTTGCTCCGTGGTGGGGACGGGTCTGGCCTGCGACCAGACAGCTTCGACGCTGATGGTCAGTCTGGGCACCAGCGACACCCTGGTAGGCCTTACGCGCTCGCCCCGCCCGGGCCCCGAGGGCCATGTCATGGTCTCTCCTCGCGGACCGGACGAGTGGTTCGCGATGCTCTGTTACAAGAACGGGGCCTTGGCCAGAGAGGCGGTGCGAGACCGCGTGGCCGGCGGGTGCTGGAAGAAATTTGACGACTTGGTGGCGTCGGCGCCGCCGGGGAACGATGGGAACCTGGCGATGACGCTGGTAATGGAGGAAATCGTGCCTGTGCTCCCTATTCGGGGCAGTTTCCGCGTGGACGCACAGGACGAGCCCGTCGCCGCCTTGAGCGAGGCCCACGAAGCCCGGGCGGTGGTCGAGGCGCGCTTCCTCTCCATGCGAGTACACGCTGGCAATCTGGGTCTGCCCACTGCCCCTTTCCGC
>Ga0209925_1000796_pt1 | contig 15970 bp, 12 predicted proteins | sample SalPonR2_A_D1_MG_FD_185702 | JGI IMG/M metagenome (GOLD analysis project Ga0209925, IMG submission 185702) | Salt pond soil microbial communities from South San Francisco under conditions of wetland restoration - Salt Pond MetaG R2_A_D1_MG... ...
CTGCCACAAGGTCAAACTTTTCAGGTAGACCATATTTGTCTTGTTTACTTTTATATACTAATCCATCTTGTTCTAGTTGTTTTAAAATATCTGTAAAATATTGTTCTTGTTGTTTTGAAATCTCAAACTCTTCCATTAATTCTTCTTTTGTTAAAGGACAATATGCTTTATCCTTTAAGAATTCAAGCAATTTTTTTCTTGCACTCATTATTATTAACCTCCTATTAGATCAAGCCATGCTCCTTAAACCACTGAAATGTATCATCAATCGTTTTATTAATTGGTCTTGTCTTAAAGTGTAACTCTCTTTTAGCCTTTTTATTTGAAAACTTTGTCTTTGAACTTAAGGTATCAAGTGCATATTTGGTTAAAATATTTTGACACCCTGTTACTCTACTATATGAAAAACTAAACGGTATTCCTATTTTAGCAATCCAAAGTGGAAGATTAAAACTTTTAAAAAAGGGCCTTTTAATATTATCTAAGATCTTAAATATATCTTCAATTGAAATATCTACTCCAGAAAGTATATATTCATCACTTATATCTGATTGTACTGCAATTATTATTCCTTTAGTTACATCTCTTACATCTACAAAATCATAGGATCCTTCTACTGAACATAATAATCTTCCTTTTAGATGATCTATAATCATCTTTGTCATCGGTGATATTCTATAATCATATGGACCTAGTAGTCCACTTGGATATATTATTAAAGTATTTAAACCTCTATCTCTTGCTTTTTTAACTTCTAAAGTTGCTAATGCTTTAGTCTTACTATACTCTCCTTTAAGTTTATCTACTTTTATTGGAGAGTTCTCATTAACTTCTTTAAAACGATCTGGTACAAAAACATGAACTGTACTGGTATAAACTAATTTCTTTACACCTGAAGCAAGACAGGCGTTAATTACATTTTTAGTTCCATCTAAATTAACCTTTTTTAATTCGGGATCATAATCTTTAATAGATACTTTACCAGCTAAATGAAAAACAGTATCAACATCATTAAAAGCAGGTAAAAGAGATTCATAATCACAAATATCTCCCCTGTAAATATCAATCTTGAGTTCATCTAATATATTTGATTTATCTTCTGGTAAAAGTAATGCTCTTATTTCATCATTACCCTGTTTTAATAGTTCTTTTATTAATACAAAACCTAAATGTCCTGTAGCCCCGGTTACTAAAATCATAATAATCAGCTTCCTTTCAAGATTCACCGGAGATTAGGTTCTTTTTTAAAGACCTAACTCATCAGAAATAGATTGCATGCCTTCTAATGAAAGTCCTATAAACTCCTCTAAACTTAACCCCATATCTTTACAAGATGCTATTACATCACGGTCTGCACCTTTAGCAAATGAACTTTCAGAATATCTGTTCATTACAAATTCAGTATCTAATGCATTTAAGCTTTTATCGGGATGAATTAGTGCTGATGCAACAATTAATCCAGTTAATGGATCAGATGAATAAAGTGCTTTATCCATTAAAGACTTTCTCTCAAGTCCATGTTCATGGTTATGAACCTTAACAGCATAAACAATGTCTTCATCAAGTCCCAAATCATCTAACATCTCAGCACCAATAAGACTATGTTTTTCAGGATCATCTGCAGTCTGTTCATAATCAATATCATGTAACAAGCCTGCTAATGCCCATTTCTTTTCATCTTTATCAAAATGTTCTGCCAATCTTTTCATAACTGCTTCTACTGCTAGACAGTGTTTAACCAAATTCTTTTGTTTAATATTTTCTTTTACTAATTGATATGCTTTTTCTCTTTTCATTTATTATTCCTCCTCTACTTTTTCTACTTTCATAAATTTAGCTTGAGCTTTTGCATATAATTTATCCTTCTTATCCCTTACTTCTGCTTCAGTTAAGTATAATCCTGTTTTGTTTTTTACAATCACTGCTGTTATTATCAACTTTTTTCCAATTGGAACAGGATTTTTAAATCTTAGACTCATTCTTGCAGTAAGGGCAGGGATTCCATTTAAGGTTAAAACCTTTGCCATTGCCTCATCCATTAAGGTTGTTATTAGACCACCATGCATGATACCATCATAGCCCTGATGTACTTTATCAGGTGTAAACTCTGCTTTTACTTTTTTATCCCCTATTTTTTCGAACTTTAAGCCTAGTGAAATTGGATTATCCTCTCCACAGGCAAAACACATTTTATCATCTCTTATATTCATTATATCACCTCTTAGGTATAAAATAAAAAAAGGCAAAAATCCCCTATACAGAAGATAATTGCCCTTTTTATATCATAATATTAGTTTTACTTATATTTTTATTGCTTTATAAAAATAGTGGTGCAAATACTAATGAAACGATTGTCATTAACTTAATTAATATATTAAGTGATGGTCCTGATGTATCTTTGAAAGGATCACCAACAGTATCTCCTACAACTGATGCTGAATGAGTATCTGTTCCTTTGCCACCTAAATGACCGGATTCAATATATTTTTTGGCATTATCCCATGCTCCACCGGAATTTGCCATCATGATAGCTAATAACACACCGGAACTTAAAGCTCCACCTAATAGTCCACCAAGAGCTTGTACATTCCATAATCCAACAACTACTGGTACGATTACAGCTAATAAGCCGGGAATTACCATCTGTTTTAGTGCCGCTGCTGTTGAAATATCAACACACTTCTTATAATCTGGTGTTCCTGTTCCTTCCATTATGCCAGGGATATTTTTAAACTGTCTTCTTACTTCTTCAATCATTTGGAAAGCAGCTTTACCAACTGCATCCATTGTTAAAGAAGAGAATAGGAATGGTAACATAGCACCAATGAATAGCCCAATAATAACATTAGGATTAGTTAAACTAATAGTTTCTAAATTAACGGCTGAAGAAAATGCTGCAAATAATGATAATGCTGTTAATGCAGCTGAACCAATAGCAAAACCTTTACCAATCGCAGCTGTTGTATTACCAACTGAATCCAATTGATCTGTAATTTCTCTAACTTCAGGAGGAAGTTCTGCCATTTCAGCAATTCCACCTGCGTTATCAGCAATTGGACCATATGCATCTATAGATAAAGTAACACCTGTTGTAGCTAACATACCTACAGCAGCCATTGCAATTCCGTAAAGTCCTGCAAAATGATAAGCAATAAATATTACTATAGCGATTACTAAGATTGGGAATAATGTACTTCTCATTCCTACAGATAATCCACTGATAATATTTGTTGCTGCACCGGACTGAGACTGCTCAGCTATGTACTTAACAGGTCCGTAATGTTCTGAAGTATAATATTCTGTAATTCTTCCGATTAAAATACCGGCTAAAAGGCCTGCCACTACAGCATAAAAGACACCCATATCACCGATCATAAATCTAATTAAAAAGAATGCACCAATTATTGTTAAAATACCACTGGAAAGACTACCTCTTTCCAATGCTTTAGCGGGATTACCGCCTTCTTTAGCTTTAATAAACTGACTTCCAATTATAGCCGCTACAATTCCAAGTGAAGCTAATAATAATGGTGTAAGCACATGGTTTACACTCATAACTGCACCTAAAGTCATTGCTGCTACAATAGAACCAACATATGATTCAAAAAGGTCTGCTCCCATACCTGCCACATCACCAACATTGTCACCAACATTATCGGCAATAACTGCAGGGTTTCTGGGATCATCCTCTGGAATTCCAGCTTCAACCTTACCAACAAGGTCAGCACCCACATCAGCAGCTTTTGTATATATACCGCCACCTACACGGGCAAATAATGCTATAGAACTAGCTCCAAAAGCAAATCCTCTAATATAATCGATATTTTTAGTAAAAAAGATATATAAAATTCCAAGTCCAAGTGTACCTAAACCTACAACAGACATACCCATGACTGCTCCACCTGAAAAAGCAACCTGTAAAGCTTCATTTAAACTACTTCGTGCAGCATTGGTAGTTCTTGCATTTGCTTTTGTAGCAATCTGCATACCAATATAACCTGCAAGTGCAGAAAATATAGCACCCAAAATAAATGAAACCGCTGTCTGCCATCCTAAACTACTAGTAAAAAATATAACTACTGCAACAATCAACACAAAAAACACTAATATTCTGTATTCACGACCTAAAAAAGCCATTGCACCTTCATTAATGGATTTTGATAGTTCTTTCATTCTATCAGTTCCCATGCTGGCTTTCTTAACTTTTGAGGCCATATATAGTGCGAATAGTAGTGCGATCACTCCTGCAATAGGAGTATAAAATATCATTTCCGGACACCCCCATGTCTGTATTTGATTTTAGAGAAATGCTAATACTAATGATGTTATCATAAATACTATAGCAGCTCCTGTTGTAAACTTACTTAATTTTTCATCCATACCTTTAGACTTCTTACCCAAAAATTGACTGGCACCACCATCAATTACTCCCGACATGCCAGCACTTTTACCTGATTGGAGCAATACACCAACAATTACTGTAACTGCAACAATCAAATGAAATATTTTTAAAATTAACACTTGCGGTCACCCCCAGCTATTATTATTTCGCTATTCATTCCTCAGCACTAATACATTTTAACATAATCATGATAAAAATACAATATATTAAGCCGATTTAATAGTTTTTTTGTAAGACTTAAACAAATCAAAGAGCTGATCTGATTAGATCAGCCCCTATTTATACATTAATTTATAAAATGTCACAAATCTAGACAATTTTTCTTAGCTTTTCTTTAACTTTATCACTAATATCTGTAAAGATTGAATACAGTACTGGAATTACATAAAGTGTTAAGAAGGTTGAAAACAATAATCCACTTATTACTACTATTGCTAATGGCTGTTGTAGTTCAGAACCTTCACCAATTCCTAAAGATAATGGAATCAATGCAAGGATAGTTGTTAAAGCTGTCATCATTATAGGTCTTAAACGAATTGGACCAGCTTCTAATATTGCATCAATCTTATTTTTACCTTCATCTCTTATTCTATTAATATAATCTACTAAAACAATGGCATTGTTTACAACTATTCCTGCCAGTGCTATTACACCAATTAAGGAAGGAACTGAGATTGTTGTTTGTGTTATATATAATCCTAATATTACTCCCACTATTGCTAATGGTACTGTAAACATTATTACAAGTGGGTGAACAAATGACTCAAACTGTGAAGCCATTACCATATAGACTAATACAATAGCTAATAAGAATGCATAAAATAGATCAATAAATGATTCTTGTAAGTCCTGGAACTGTCCTCCAAATCTTATGTCATAACCTTCAGGTAGTTCTATATTATTATTAACTCTTTCCTGAATTGCACTTACAGCTGTATTTAGATCTGTTTGATATAGTGAAGCTGTTATTTCAGCATATCTTTCCTGATTAATTCTTAAAATCTCTTTAGGACCTTCTGAAACTTCAAATTCAGCAACTCTATATAGTGGTACTTTTGCTCCACTTGGTGATGGAACCATAATATTTTTAATCTGTTCAATATTTTGTTTATCCTCATCTTGTAAGGTCACTCTAACATCATATTCATTACCAGTAACCTCATATTGAGTTGCCACATCACCAGTAATAGCAGATTTAACGGTGTTAGCAACTGTTCTTACTCTAAGACCAAGTCTTGCTGCAAGAGAACGATCAATATTAATTAAAAATTCTGGTCTACCTTCTTCAAATGAATCATTGATTTCTCTGACTCCTTCAACCTGTCTCATCTCTTCCATTACTAATCCAGACAATCTTTCTAATTCAGTTAAATCGTCTCCAACTACCTTAATATTTACGGGTTGACCACCTCCCATAGCACCACCGCCACCCATATACATATCTTGGGATTCAATATTAATATCAGCACCTGGAATTTTTATCTTATTTCTTAACTCTTCCATAACTTCATTGGTAGAACGATCTCTTTGAGATAAATCTTTTAAAAGTACAGTGAAAGTACCAGATTCTGAGGCTGCTGAACCACTCATGGCATCCCCAACACCAATATTAGAAAAGATCGTTTCAACTTCAGGTATATCTTGTAATATACCCTCTATTTGTCCTGCTACTTCTTGAGTATCGTCTAATACAGTTCCAACCGGTAAGTCATAATTTATAGTCATCTGACCCTGGTCAAAGGTTGGTAAAAATTCTGCTCCTAGATTTACAGCTAAAAATCCTCCAACTGCAACCAATACTATAATTAATGTTACTATAATCCAACGGTGATGTAAAAACCAATTTAGAGAACTTCTATAATTCTTTTTAATGAATCCTAGTTTAGTATCATCTGATAGGTTCATCTGCCTTTTAGAAAGTTTCAATATCTTTGATGAAAGCATTGGTATCAAGGTTAACGCAACTATTAATGAAGCAAATAATGAGAAACTAACAGTTAAAGCTAGTTCTCTAAAGATCTGTGCTGTTAAGCCTTGTACAAATATTACCGGTAAAAATACAACTATTGTAGTAAAGGTTGAAGCTGCAATTGCCATTCCTACCTCTTCACTACCTCTACTAGCCGCTTCTACTCGGTTTAGTCCATACTGTTTGTATCTGAAAATATTTTCAAGTACAACTATCGAGTTATCAACCAACATACCAATACCAAGTGCAAGACCACCAAGAGAAACAATATTAATGGTTAATCCACTAAAGTATAATAATAGGAAAGTTGACACAACAGAAATTGGTATTGTTAAACCAATTATAATTGTACTTCTGATATTTCTTAAGAATATCAGTAGTACTAATACAGCTAATAGTCCACCTATAATTGCATTCCTATATACACTACCAATTGATTGTTCTATATATTCTGCTTGATCAGCAATTGGAACCATATTTAAGTTAGGTTGAGTTTCTTGAATGTCTTTAATTTCATCTCGTACACTTTGAGCAACAGAAACTGTATTAGCATCAGTTTGTTTTTGAATTGTAAGCCCGATACTGTCTTCACCATTAACTCTTGCTATTGTATTAACTTCTTTAAAAGTATCTTTAACAGTACCAATATCACTTAACTTTACAAATCCCCCTCTTGAACCAGTAGGGATAACTACTTCTCTAATTTGATCCACACTTTCAAACTTTCCTGTTACTCTTACAATATATTCAACATTACCTCTATTTATTTGTCCACCTGATACATTGAAGTTTTCTAACATCAGGTTTTGAGTTACAGAATTAAAATCTATATTATAGTTTTCCATTTTGTTACGATCTAATTCAATTAAAATCTCTTTATCAAGACCACCAGTAAGACTAACTGATGCAACACCTGGTAATCTTTCCAATCTTGGTACTACATTGTCTTCAACATTTGTTTTTAAATCAGCTAGATTTTCACCACTGTAGACACCCAACTGTAAGACAGGTATCATTGAAGGGTCAAACTTAAAAACTAAAGGATCTTGGGCATCTTCTGGTAGAAATCCAGAAACTAAATCCGTTTGTTCTCTCATATCTAATGCTGCAAAGTCCATATCAGTACCAAAGTTAAACTCCATAATAATTGTAGACTGACCGGCATCTGAAATCGAATTAATTGACTTTACATTTGTAACTGTAGCTAATGAATTTTCTAATGGCTTTGTTACTAATGATTCAATTTCTTCTGGTCCTGCTCCTTGATATGATGTAATAACTGCTGCTCCTGGAAAGTTTATTTCAGGTAATAAATCAATATTTAATCTATCAAGTGAAATAAAACCTAAAATTACTACTAATAAGATGAGCATTACAGTTGTTACACTACGTTTTATCGAGAAATCAGATAACTTCATTATTCTACCACCTCAACAGACTGCCCATCTGTTATATTGTTTTGACCTCTTGTAATAACAGTACTGTCTTCATTTATACCACTAACTATTTCAACTCTACTACCATATACAATCCCTACTTCGACATCTTTTCTAACTGCTTTATTATCTTCAAGAATATATAGATAAGGTGAGGTTTCTAAGTTTATAATTGCATCAATTGGAACTGTAATTGCATTAACTGCACTTTCCTTATTTATACTAATATCAACAAACATACCTGGATAAACATTATTAGGATGTATAGCAAATTCAACTATTAATGGATAAGCCTCTGTTTGAGGATTTACCACAGGAGAAATTGTTTTAATAGTTCCTTCATAACTATTATTATCTGTTTTTATATTTACTATATCACCCTTTTTAACATATGGTCTTAATTCAGGTGTAATACTTGTTTCAACATTTAAAGTATCTGTAATAGCTAATCTAATTACAGGGGTACCTGGTCCAACCATTTCATTTTCTTCTGTGTTAATCGAAGCTATCTGTGCATTTACCGGACTTGCTATATCAGCCTTTGAAAGTTGAAGTTCAACTTGTTCTAGTCCTGCTTCTGCCTGTTTAACATTAGCTTTTGTTGCTTTAATTTGATCTTCATCTGCACCTTTTAAAACTTTATCTAAATTAGCTTTTGCAATTTTTACATTTACTTCAGATATATCTACTTGACTTTCAGTAGACTGTAGTTGTTGTCTTAACTGTGTAGGGTTATTATATGTCTCTTGTGCTATTTCATACATCTGTTTAGATGAGTTTAAAGAAATTTCTGCCTGTTGTTTAGCTGTCTGGGCACTTTCTATAGATAACTTTGCATTTTCTACTTGTAATTGTGCATTATCATAAGAAGCTTGTGCATTGTCTAACTGCATCTTGACTCCTTCTAATTCTTTTTCACTAATAACATTATCTTCAAATAATTTTTGCATTCTTTCATAATCATTTTTGGCTTGATTTAAATTAAGTTCAGCTTGTCTAACTCCAACTTCTGCCTGTTCAAGAGCTTTCTTTGCTTGATTAATTCTATCTTCTGCAGACTGTAGTTGTTTTTGAGCATTTTTATACTGCATCTCTGAATTTATTAACTGTTGTTTTAAAGAAGTTTTATCTTCAAAGATTTCTTTTACCAACTCTAAACCTTCTTTTGCGTTTTCTAAAGAAAGCTTGGCCTGTTCATAGTTTGCTTCTGCTGTTTGAATATCTTCCTCAGAAGCACCCTTTTCAATCTGTCTTAAGTTTGCTTTTGCTGCTTCTAAAGCTGCTTCAGACTGCTTTTTTTGTATTAATAATTGACTTTTATCAAATGATAGCAGTCTATCTCCTGTTTTAACTTCGTCCCCAACTGAAACATAAATTTCACTTACAACACCATTTATCTCAGCAGGTAAATTAATAATTTTTTCAGGAGTTACCTTACCTGAAAGAAGTTCTGAAATTGTAATATTCTCTCTCATTGACTGTGTTGTTCTTACAGGTGTTTGAGCTGAAGTTATAATACTAAAAGATAGTACAAAGATTAATGTGATATATAATATTTTATTTGCTTTCATTGTTAATCACTTCCCCAAAATATTTATTTAATGTACCTGTCTGGTACAATAGATTATATTTACTCATTAAATATTGATAATAAGTTTGATTTTTACTTATTTGAATCTGATTTAGATTTGTTTCTGCTCTTAGAACCTCACGACTGGTTCCAACCCCATTATCAAATCTTCTTTGTGCCTGTTCTAAATTTTCAAGAGCCTGTTTTTCATTTTGATTAGCTATTTCTAGACTTTCTCTGTTTTCATCTATCTTATATAATGCTGCCATAATTTCAGTTTCAATATTATTTTTTAACTGTTTTTCATTATTATCTATCTTACTTTGTTCGATATCTATTTTTTCTTGTTTTAACTCTGATTTGTTCCCATCATAAAGTGGAACTGACCCACTTAATGTTAATGAAAAGTCTCCATCAGTAAAATCAATTGAATCTCCTTGAGAGCTATAGTTACCCTGTAGTATCAAGGAAGGTTTATATAATGTATCTTCCAACTTTTTATTAAACTCCTGCATTTCTTTATTTAAAGAAAGACTTAATACTTCAAACCTATTACTATATGCTTTTTTTAGTTGGGTATCTAAGTTTTCCTCTATATTGATACTTTCTGGTTGTTTTAAAGTAAAGTCTGTATTTTCTAATTCTAAAAGATCAGAAAATCTCTTTTTAGCAACCTTAAGTTCATTTTCAGCTGTTAAAATAGCTTGTCTTGTTTTATTTAGTTCAATTTGAACCTCATTTACATCACTTTGTACAACCAATCCAGCTTCATAGTTTTTCTGTACAGATTCTAAATGACTTTTTACTAATTCTAAAGAACTTTCCTGAATCGACAATATACTTTCCTTAATTAAAACATTGAAATAAGATTGAACTACAGTATTTAAATTTTGATTTAAAGTCTGTTCGTACTTTAATTCATTTAAAGTAACAGAACGTTCACTTAGCTCAATACTATTTTTAACTTTACCACCTAAATAGAGTGGTTTACTAATTGATAAGCTTGTATTATAGTTATCTTTTGATAATTCTTGAAACTCTATTGGATACATTTCTCCTACAAAAGTGTTAGGTGCTATTTGAGTTGATTCATATAAATATTTAGAAGGAGTTTGTGGTGCTTCACCCAATCTTGTATATGATGACTGTAAATTAACTTCAAAGGCTTTACCTTTTTTAGCTAACTTTAAGTCAATTTCAGAACTTTCGATATCCTTTTTTGCATTTTCAAGCTGTGAACTGTTTTCTATAAACGTATCTACAGCTTGATTTAAATTTAATTCCTCAGCAGAAATATTAAAAGATACTACTGTTATCATTAGTAATGTAACTAATACTATATATATTTTTTTGTTATACATCTTCTTTCCCCCCACTTAATCCATGCATTATAAAATTATAAATCTTCTCTGCTTTAATATCTGCATCTCCTGATAATGTACATACGAAATTATGATGTGCACTATTAGCAGTATTGATAATCATCAAAGCCAATTCTTCACTGTTTGCGTTAACAAACGCACCATTTTTTATACCTTTGTCAATTGCCTTTTCTAAAACCTCCATTATTTGAGCATGCCATTTTTCCATATAATGTCTAAATTCTTTGTTTATAATCACATCACTATTATTTACTATCATCATTGCAAGGTCATTATTATCTTCTACAAACTTTATTCTGTCTTTTATATATTTATATATTATTTCAGATGGTTTGTCCTTGCTTTCTTCAAGAGACTTTACTTTTTCAAAATAAACTTTCCCTTTTTCTTTGATAATAGATAAAAATAAGTCTTCTTTACTATCAAAATGCCAATAAATAGTTCCTTTTCCCACTTTAGCACTTTTAGCTATCTTAGAAATAGATGTTTCACTAAATCCTTTTTCACCAAATAGTTTTATGGCCTGATCCATAATTTTTGTTCTAGTATCTTCCTTCATTTAATCAACTCCATTTCACTCGACCGACCGTTCAGTATAGTATTAATATTACCAAATATATTACAAGATGTCAATCAAATATTATAGTTAATATTAACCAATATTTAGATGATTTATTAAATAATTTTAACAATAGAAATACTGGGGTATTATTTTATCTTAAATTAATTTTAACAAATTATTTTCTCTTATAAATCAGTCAAACTAATTATTTATCTTAAAAGCAACTATGTACGCTTTTTTGGTACTTTAGTATGATAAAAATTATAATAAAATTTATTATTACAACTAATTAACTCTTAACTAATCACAATTTAAACTTCAAAATATATATTGGCTTTTAAATATAAAAATGCCGCAAGTAATATAAACTTACGGCATCATCTATTTAAATTATACTTTATATTATGGAACTAATACTTTGTCAATGAAGTGGATCACTCCATTTTTAGTTTCGATATCTGTTACTATAACTTGTGAATCATTGATATATACTTTACCATCCATAATACTTACATCTACACCTAGACCTAATAATGTATTAACTGTAGCTCCATCTAAGCCAACTACATCTTCTGCCATTACTTTACCTTCAACTACATGGTATAATAGGTAACTTCTTAAAACATTCTTATCTTTTAAAAGATGTTCTAAAAATAGATCTGGAAGAGCTGAAAATGCATCATTTGTTGGTGCAAATACTGTATATGGGCCATCTCCTTTTAGAGCTTCTACTAAACCAGCTTCAGACACTGCAGTTACTAATGTTTCTAAATTCTTTGTTCTTACAGCAGTATCAACTATATCAAATAATTCATCAAATGGAACTAAAACTGTATCAATAACATGGATAACTCCATTTGTAGTTTCAATATCTGTTACTATAACTTCAGCTTCATTAATATATACCTTACCATTAACAACTTTAATATCAATTGAAGAACCATTTAAAGTATTAACAGCTCCTGAACCAATCTTTAAAACATCTTCTGCCATTACTTTACCCTCAACTACATGGTATAGTAAAACTTCTGATAAGAGATCTGTATTATCTAATAGATTCTCTACTGTACCTTCTGGTAATGCTGCAAAAGCTGCATCTGTAGGTGCAAATACTGTAAATGGACCTTCACCTTTTAATGCTTCAACTAAACCAGCGGCTTGCACTGCTGTCACTAGAGTGTTAAAATCATCAGCTTTTATTGCTGTATCAACTATATCCATTAAATCGTCTGAAGGTACTAAAACTGTATCAATTACATGTATTACACCATTACTGGTTTCAATATCTGTTGTTATAACTTGAGCATCATTTATATAGACTTTACCATCCATTATATTTACTTTAACATCTTTTCCAAGCAGTGTTTCTACCATTGCCCCATCTAAGTCAACTACATCTTGAGCCATTACTTTACCTGATACAACATGATATAATAATACATCTCTAAGTTGTTCAGGATTTGCAATTAATGTATCTAACGCACCTTCTGGTAATGCTGCAAAAGCTCGATCTGTTGGTGCAAATACTGTAAATGGACCTTCACCTTTTAGAGCCTCTACTAATCCTGCTTCTTGAACTGCTGTTACTAAAGTATTAAAATCATCAGCTGCTATTGCTGTATCTACTATATCCATCATATCATCAGCATAACTTACATTAAAAAGACCTATTGAAAAAACCAAAACCAATGATAAAACCAAAACAGTTAATTTATTAATTGAAATTATTTTTTTCATTTTGAATCCTCCTTTTTTAATCGAAAATATTTAATTTATCTAAATATTACCACAATAAATATAAATATAATGTATAATAATATACATTTTTAATAAATATTTTTATAATTATCAAATATTTTCCATTTTTAAAATAAAAATAACCACCAAAAGAAAGTATTTTGATGGTCTCCTGTAAAATATTTTTCAATTTATAAAATAAATATACTTAAAATTGTATTTAGAATCTAAAAATTCTTTAAGTTATAATTAGTCTAAAACAATATTAATATTCCTTCCCATTACTAATTATCCAAATCCTCCTTTCAACTAAATATTTATATATTATTTAAGTGATTTATGTCCAATCTTAAAACAAAAAAGCCCCTACATTATTTGCAGGGACTCGTAATATATATTATTTATTTGTTAACTAATTATACCATTATATTAATATTTATGCAACAACATAATAGAGAACTTAAATATATTTTTATGTTTTTATATTGAACTAGTTTCAATATTCAATCTTAACTCTTGATGAGTAGTTAAGTTTCTTTCTAATGCTTTCTTTCTTAATTTTAAATAAAGTTCACCATTTGTTGAATCATAATATGGTTGTACAAAAAAGATACCGATTCCAAAGAGTAGTGATCCTAAAATAAACCAACCTAAAAAAGATAAATCCAAAATAAAGATATCCATCTTTTCTCCATCTGTCATTTCTTTACTAAGTTGAATAGCTCTTCCAGCTTTTATATCAGGATTATCTGCTAATATGTATGGAACCATTCGATAAGCATATAACTTTATAATACCAGGTATAATCAATAGCAAGGTCCATAAAATTAAATAAATACTTCTTAACAGCATTGTTATAAATACATTAAAATAACTGCCTTCTTTTAATACATAACCTAAATTTGCAATATTGGATTTACCATTCGATAGTTGTATATAGTACTTTCTTCCTCCAACTTCTAATATGTAACCTATAAATACTCTTAAAATAACTAATACTAAAATAACTGCACCTGTAAAAAAAAATATTTCAAAGTTTCCACCCATTGCAGAACTTCCACCTGAACTACCGGCTCCACTGCCAAATTCACCATGGTTATGACTTCCACCAGTTATAAGTATGATGAAACTTACTAAAAACGCTGGCCAGTAGTTACCTTTTAATATTGTTTTTGCTTTTGATTTTAAATCTTTCCTATTCCACATTTTAAACACCTTCTTTTTTATTATTCATAATATTCTTTAAACATTAATATTAACCTTCTTTATTTATCTGTTTTTTGAATTCTTTTTAAAAATTGCTATGTATGTATAAAAAAGCCCCAAAAGGGGCTTTTGGTAGTTTAATATTCATATTTTAGAATCTATTTATTAATATTATAGAAGGCATCCATTCCTGCATATTTAGCAGCACTTCCTAGTGCTTCTTCAATTCGTAGAAGTTGGTTATATTTTGCTACTCTTTCTGATCTTGCTGGTGCACCTGTTTTAATCTGTCCGGTATTCATTGCTACAACTAAATCTGAAATTATTGTATCACTTGTTTCTCCACTTCTGTGTGAAACAACTGCAGTAAATCCAGCTTTTTTAGCCATTTCAATTGTATCAAGTGTTTCAGTTAAAGTACCAATTTGATTTACTTTGATAAGAATGGAGTTACTTATATTTTCATCAATACCTCTTTTTAGACGTTTACTGTTTGTTACATAGAGGTCATCTCCAACAAGTTGTACTTTATCTCCAATTCTATCATTTAATAATTGCCAGTTATCCCAATCATCTTCATCTAAACCATCTTCAATAGATATGATCGGATATTTTTCTACTAATTCTTCATAATAGTCTACCATTTCTTCTGGAGTTCTTTTTACATTTTCTCCTTTAAAGTAATACCAGCCATCTTTATAGATCTCAGTAGCTGCGACATCTAATGCTAACATAATGTCTTCTCCAGCTTCATAGCCAGCTAACTCAATTGCTTCTAATATTACATCTAAGGCTTCTTCATTAGAAGATAAATTAGGTGCAAAACCACCTTCATCACCTACTCCAGTTGAAAGGTCTCTTTCTTGTAATACCTTTTTTAGGTTATGATATACTTCAGCTCCCATTTGAAGTGCCTCTTTAAAACTTTCTGCACCTACTGGCATAATCATAAATTCCTGGATATCTACATTGTTATCAGCATGTTCTCCACCATTTAGGATATTCATCATTGGAACTGGTAGAAGACTTGCATTTACTCCACCTAGATAGTTAAATAAAAAGTCATCTGAAGCAGATGCAGCTGCATTTGCAACTGCCATTGAAATACCTAATATGGCATTAGCACCTACTTTTCCTTTGTTTTCAGTACCATCCATCTCAATCATTAATTTATCAATTAAGATTTGATCTCTAACATCCATACCAATAAGTTCAGGGCCAATTACGGTATTTATATTATTAACAGCTTTTAAAACACCTTTACCCATATAATCTTCGCCACCATCTCTTAACTCAACTGCTTCATAGGCACCAGTTGAAGCACCTGATGGTACTTTTGCTCTACCTAAGGTACCATCTTCTAATACTACATCAACTTCCACTGTAGGATTACCTCTAGAGTCTAAGATTTGACGAGCATAAATATCTTCAATAAAAGGACTAATCATTAATAACACCTCTTTACTTTTGTTTTAATAATGAACTTCCTGTCATCTCTTCTGGTTTTTTAATATTTAAAATGTCCAACATGGTTGGAGCTATATCTGCTAACCTACCATCTTTAAGCTCTTTATTATCTTTAGTTCCAACATTCATTAAAATCACTGGATTATTAGTATGAGCTGTATGGGGTTTACCTTTTTTATCAATCATCTGTTCTGAATTACCATGGTCAGCAGTAATCAATGCTCTACCACCTAGATCTA
>Ga0209925_1000802_pt1 | contig 15887 bp, 14 predicted proteins | sample SalPonR2_A_D1_MG_FD_185702 | JGI IMG/M metagenome (GOLD analysis project Ga0209925, IMG submission 185702) | Salt pond soil microbial communities from South San Francisco under conditions of wetland restoration - Salt Pond MetaG R2_A_D1_MG... ...
ACCAAATCTAATAGTAGTAAAATTTGCTTTTTTCATTAAAATAGCTATTTCTTCATCAAATAAATTTATATGAACAGCGTTTGGTGTATGGAACCTCGCATTTATATCATTTTCTATAACCCATGAAAAAAATGGCTTGAAAATTTTTTCTTTATTTACAAGAAGAGCATCATCATAAAAAGCAAAATCTTTTATACCGTTATTATAATATTTGATAAATTCTTTTTTTATATTTTCCAATTTATTATCAAGATATTTTGGTTCTAAATAATTACTGCAACAGTATGGACAGTTATAAGGACATCCTATTGAAAATCTAAGAGGATAATAAGGAATATCAGGATACTGATCGTAAGATAAATTTATATTAAACCTGCATTCTGGAAGTTCTGGGTTTATTCCCGTTTTTTTATTTATCAAATATTTTAAATTTGTATACTCATTTTTCTCAATAAAATAATCAGCATTTATATTTTCCATTGCATGATTTTTTAATAACTTAACATAAATACCTCCAAGTACTACAGGAACATCCGGATAATATTTTTTTAAAAAATCAATTGTTTCTTTTACTCCTGTATACCAGTATGTCATTACTGAAGTAACCAGGATTAAATCAGGTTTTTCTACTGATTTTAATTTTTCAGAAGCTAACTTTTTACTTAATCCAAATCTGTAAAATTTTCTTGAAATATTTATACTTTTAAATGGATCTGGTTTTTCTATTTCTTCTCTTAGAAAACTCGCTTTACCACTTAATTTTTTTTCTATTTCATCACTTCGGGAATCAGGTATTTCTGGATAATATTGATACATAAAATCAATTATTTGAGAATTAATATTATTTTCTTTTAACCATGAATAAATTTCAATTAATCCCAGGGGTTTAGCCCATAAATCATAAGAGGTATAATCATGAACCCAGGGATTAATTAAGAGTATCATTTCATGAAATCATTTCTTTATAATTCTTTCTAATCTCATTGAAAAATTTAATATATTTATCTTTTTTGAAATCCGGGTATGTCCAATCAAAAGACCGGTAAGAATTATCATAATAATAAAGCGTAACTTCTGCAAATATACCATCTCCAAGATATATTCTATGTCCCCTATTTTTAGTTGTCGCCAGTACAATTTTAGAAAGTGTTAAATAACCGGGATCAAGATTAATTTTCCTGTTATTTCCTGTATCCTGAAATTTTTCTTCAATATTATTGGTTTTTAATTTAATTTTGGATAAGTTTTCCATATCAATTAATTTTTCAAAAACAATAAATGCTTTTTTTATATTTTTACCCATCTCATCTTCATAATAATCTGTAACATCAAAATCTATTCCTTTGATATAATCAATAGTTTTACCGTATTCATTTTTCAATTCTTTTACAACATTTTTCAAAAGTTCTTCATCTGTATAAAGAATACCAATAAATAATAAAGCTTTATCTACCTCTTTTACTTTTCCCAAAATTCCCCCTGCTAAATATTCTTTTCAATATTTTTTACAAGATCTTCTACTGATAGACCTGCGAACTTATAAACTTCCTCATAACTACCCGATTTGCCGTATTCTTTAACTCCCATTTTATGAAGATTTACATCTTTTATATTATTATCTACAAGATAGTTTGCAATTAAGCTACCTAAACCGTTATAAATATTATGATCTTCATAGGTAAAAAAGTTTCCTATTTTTACAGCTTTAGAAAGAACATCTTTATCTAATTTTAATGGAGAACTAACATTTAATACCATTACCTTAATATTCTTTTTTAACAATCTTTCATGGGCTTTTATAGCACTTGGAAGTAAAGAACCATAGGTAAGGATTACTGCATCGTTTCCTTTTCTGATAATATCAATCTTACCATATTCGAAATTATATTTTTCCCCAAAAAACTTCTCGCCGTTATCATCCAAAATAATATCTGTTTTGGATCTTCCCATTCCTATAAAGTAATTTCCATTTTTGGTAGCAATATAACGTATTATTTTATCCGTTTGATTTGGATCAGCCGGTAAGATTAACTTTGTTCTAAAATAGGCTCTCATTAAACCAATATAATTTAATGCATGATGAGTTTTTCCATCTTCACCTACATTAAGGCCAAGATGTGTTGCGACAATTTTCAAATTAGTTTGATTTATTTCGTTTAGTCTATTTTGATTAAAGACCTCATCTGCAGCAAACACGCCAAAATCAGCCCAAAATGTTAACAGACCATTTATAGACATCCCTGCAGAAATTGAAGCAGTACTGTGTTCCTGAATTCCTAATTGAAAAAAATATTCAGGATATTTTTCTGCAAATTTATTTGTTCTAACAGAACCGCTTAAATCACAATCAAAAACAGAAATTTTTCCCTTATTACTATCTGCCAGATCCAGTAAAGCATTTCCAAATGCAGTTCTATTGTCAAGTTTCTTGTCCTTACTGTAAATAATTGGGATTCCACTATCTATTTCAGGTATATCAACTGGTTTACACTTTTTATAGGAAATATTTCTTTTTTCTTTTCTCCTGTTTTTATAAAATTTTATATTGTTTTCTATATTTAATTCTTTTAAAGCTTTTTCAAGCTGTTCTTCTGAAAGAGCCTGGCCGTGCCATTTCTCTTCATTTTTCATGAAGCTTACCCCCTTGCCCATTATAGTTTTAGCTATAATAGCAACCGGCTTAACAGCTGTATGAACAGAATAGCGTAATGTTTCATAAATTGACTTGTAATCATGTCCATTAATTTCTATAACTTCCCAGCCAGTAGCTTCATACTCATTTTTTAAATCCTGTATCATTATATCATGAACAGAACCGGATATCTGTAATTGATTGAAATCAATCAAAACTGTCATATTAGAAAGATTATATTTTCTTGCTACCCTTCGTGATTCGACAATTTGTCCTTTTTGCTGTTCACCATCTCCCATCATTACAAAAGTATGAGAATGATTTTTTTTAACCTTATTAGCTAGAGCAATCCCAACTGCAGAAGAAAAACCCTGCCCAAGATTTCCACTAATTAACTCAACACCCGGTACTTTTCTATCAACATGACCTTCAAAAGGATACCCTGCTTTTCTAAAATAAGTAACTGCATCATCTATATCAAAATAATTATTTCTACCAAGTATTGAATATACAGCTGGAGAAATATGACCGTTAGAAATAATAATCCTATCTCTATTTTCAAAACAGGGATTATCATTATTTAAATGAGCATATTCATAAAGTACTGTTAACATATCAATAGATGACATTGATCCTCCAGGATGACCGCTATTTGCAATTGAAGTCATCTTTAAAATATCTCCTCTGCAGGTATTAGCCTTATTTTTTAATGTATCTATCTCTTTTTTCGAAATTGTTTCCTTGTTAAAAGATCTATATTCCATTACATATCTCCTTAAAAATCTATATTATTTACCCGGGCATTCTTTTTCAATTTTTTTATCAATATTCTGATCTCCATATGCTTTATCAAAATATTCACTAAATTCAGAGGCCAGTTCCTCAGCTTTTTTGTCATATTCTTTTTTATTATCCCAATTATCTCTTGGTACTAAAACATTATTTGGAACATTAGGACAACTTTTCGGAATATTTAAATGAAATAACTTTTCTTTTATGAATTCTTTATTTTCCAATTCACCATTTAAAGCTGCATCCACCATTGCTCTTGTATATTTCAAATCAATCCTGTGCCCTGTACCATAACTTCCACCTATCCAGCCGGTATTAATCAAATACACAGAAGTGTTATATTTATCAATTTTCTCGCCAAGCATTTCTGCATATTTTGATGGTTTAGCAGGCATGAAAGGTTGTCCAAAAAATCTTGAAAAAACAGCTACAGGTTCTTCAATACCTGTTTCTGTACCAGCAAGTTTGCTTGTATATCCCATTAAGAACCAAAGCATGGCTTGCTTCCTATTTAATTTAGAAACTGGAGGTAAAACCCCATAGGCATCAGCAGTTAAAAATAATATTGTTTTAGGATGTCCGGATTTTGATTCTTTTTTAATATTTGATAAGTATTTTAAAGGATATGAAGCTCTTGAGTTTGGTGTTAATCTATCATCATGAAAATCATATTCCCCATTTGGATAAACCATTGCATTTTCAACGATAACTCCATGCTCAAGATAATTGTCTTCATGCATTACTGCATTATAAATTTCAGGCTCTTTTTCCTTCTCAAGGTCAATTAATTTTGCATAACAACCATTCTCAAAATTAGCCACACCATTTTTACTCCAGCCGTGCTCATCATCACCTAAAAGAGCTCTTTTGGGATCTGCTGAAAGAGTTGTTTTTCCTGTTCCTGATAATCCAAGTAAAAGTGCAGAATCCTCTTCTTCACCTTCATTCGCAGAACAGTGAAGCGGTAGAATTTCTTCAAAAGGGAGATAATAATTCATAACAGTAAAAAGCATTTTTTTAAGACTCCCCATATATGCAGATCCAATTATTACTCCCTTTCTTCTTTCAAAATCCATTGCTACAATCATATCAGAGGTTTTTCCATTTTCTAATTTTCTCAATTTATTTTCATATTTTTTTGAATTTAATTTTTTATAGGGTAAAACAATAACCGTGAATTCTTTATCAGAAAAAATGCTTTTATCAATATCTGCAGGAACAGGTCTAAACATGTTGTAGGTTAATAAAGCAGATAATGAAAAATTTGTTATGGTTTTTACAGGTAAAGCGTAACTTGAATCAGCGCCAATAACCCTATTAGTTACTGTTAATTCTGTTTCTTCTTTCATAAACTTAATGGCATCACCAAAAGCCATATCAAAAGTTTCTTCATCAATTGGAATGTTATTTGGAGAACTCCAGTCGATTTTATCTTCATTTTCTTTTCTTTTGACAATAACAGTATCTTTGGGGCTTCTACCAGTTGACTCAACAGGAGTCCAGGTAGCAAGAGAACCATTTTTTGTAACCATAGCTTCGTTTTTTCTTACTACATTTTCAATAATAGCTTTTCTTTTAGGATCTACCTTTATATCCCCATTTTCATTTTCAATAAATTTTTTCAATTTTCTCTCTAAATTCATTATAAAACCTCCTAAAATTTATATATAAAAATTAAAACTATACCTTCTTCTTTTAGATATATTTTTACATAATAATTTTATAAATCAAGTTATCTTTATAATAAATAATAATAAAAATAAGTGTAATATTTATAAGTAATTATTGATTTTAATATAATCTTGACTTTTCCCAATTATTTTATATTATTTAATTAGATGGGGACGATTTACTTAATACTATTTATTCTTCTCATATTATCAGGGTTTTTTTCAGCTTCTGAAATTGCATTATTTTCTCTAAATGATACAGATATAGTTAATATCGTAGATGAAAAACAAAAAAGCCGTATATCAAATTTACTTGATCAGCCAAGTAAACTACTCTCAACAATTTTAATATCAAATAATATTGTTAATATTCTATTTGCAAATCTTCTCGGAATAGCCATATATAATATTTTTGGGGATAAAGGAATTTTACTTGCTGTAATCATTGAAACAACAATCATATTAATTTTTGGAGAAATCCTACCAAAAACTTTCGCATCAAGATTCAATATCTTTTTTTCAAAAATCAGCAGTATTATACTTGATTATTTAATAAATATTTTAAAACCTTTTTTGTTTGTAACAATAAAAATTACATCTCCAATCATTAAATTCGTATTAAATAAAATACCAATTAATCAGGAGTATTTAAACAAAGATGAAGTATTGAATGTTTTAAAAGAAGATAAGGGAGATGATATTGATAACATTGAAGAAACAATTCTTTTAAATATTTTGAATGCTCATCTTTTCAGCTTAAATTCTGTTATGAAAAATATTGAAGAAGATATCTTCATTCCATATTCTTCAAATTTGAAAAAGGTTAAGAAACACTTTTATAAATCAAAATCAAATTTTCTAATAATTTATAAAAATAATTATCAAAATATATCCGGTATTTTAACTATTAATAATTTTTATAAATATGGCAGCAACTGGAAAAAAAGTATCAATAAACCCTTATTTTTACCGGAGTTAAAGAAACTAAAGGAGTGTATAGAAATTTTAGAAGAAAATCAATTTGCCCTGGTTGTAAATGAATATGGGAGAGTTGTAGGAAGTGTGACCTACAAAGACATAATGTATTACTTAATTAGAAATGTAGATTCACAATTTGACAATATAAGTCATGAGAGAATCACACATAACAGTATAATAGTTGATTCAAATACTTCTATTGATTACATTAATAAAATATTAAAATTAAATCTCGATAACAAAAAAGCAAGAACAATTGGTGGATATCTTCAAAAAATAACAGGAAGAATTCCACAGCAGGGTAAAACAATATCAAAAAATAATGTTAAATTTTTTATTGTCAAAGGTTCTAAAAAGAGGATTAATAAAATAAAAATATATAAATTAAAGGATAATAATGATTAATTTCTATATTTTATCATTAATATTTATTGCCTTAATCTGTTTATTTTTAAGCATGTTTTTTTCCGGTTGTGAAAATTCTTTTATTCAGTTAAATAAATTCAAAATTAAAAATCTCATTTACAGAAACAAAAAAGTAGGCAAGGAAATATATAAAATAATGAGTGATATCGATCTTTTTCTGAGTACTATTCTTGTTGGAAACAATCTTGCAATTTTTGGATTTACTTCTGCAACATTGCTCATTACCCTTAATTCCGGATTAGAAAAAAGTCATGCCACAACAATTAACATGATTTTCTCAACTATCATTATACTTCTTTTTGCTGAAATTAGTCCTAAAAATATTAGTAGAGAAAGATCCCACTATATATCATATAAGACATACCCGCTTTTAAAATTTTTCCAAAAATTATTTTTTCCGTTAACCTATCCTATTTCCCTTTTAATAAAGTTATTTTACAAGATTTTTAATGTAAAAAAAGAAAATCAGCTTGGAGAAATAAATAAAAAAGAAATATACTCTCTGATAAAATTTTCCGGAATGAAAGGATTATTTCCAAACATTGACAATAAAATTATTGAAAGAATTTTTAATTTTAAAAATAAGAAAATATTTGATGCAATTATACCCTCAAATGAAATTAATCCCATTTCAGAAAAATCAAATATAGATAATGTTAAAAATATTTTTGGTGAAATAGAAAAAAAATATATCCCTATATACCGGGGGCAAAAAGGTAATCTTGTCGGATATACAACTGCAACAGATCTATTAAATATCAAAAATTCAAAAATGGAAATAAAGGAAATTATGAGAGATTTAATATATATACCAGAATTTATAACGTTATTTGATATAATTAAATATTTTGAAGAAGAAATTGTGCTGGGTGTTATCGATGAATACGGTATTATATCAGGATTAATTACATTGGAAGATGTTGTTGATGAGATACTGGGAGAAGAAGAAAATATTTTTTATAAAAAAATTAGTACTAATACTGAAAAAGGGAAATTTGAAAAATTTGATGAAATTGTGGTAAGCGGTAAAACACCTCTTGAACAGCTCGAACTTGAATTTGGTATTAGCATTGATGAAAGTGAAATAAAAACTCTATCAGGATTTCTGCTAAAAAAATTCAAAAAAATTCCTTCAAAAAATAGAGTTCTGAACTATAAAAATTATAGATTTGAAATTTTAAATAAAACTAAAACTAAAATTAATAAAGTTAAAATCTCATATATAAATAAATAATTTCTTAAAACTGAATAAGTCCAACTGATTTTCTAACTTCAGATATAGTGTCTCTTGCTATTTTTCTTGCTTTTTCTGCATTTTTTTCGAGCTTTTTCAAAACAAGCCCTTTATTCGCAAGAAGTTCTTCCCTCTTCTCTCTAATAGGTTTTAAATACTCATTCATTTTCTTGAAAAGTTCAAGTTTTGCATGGCCATACCCAAACTTATCAGATTTATATTTCTTCTTCATTTCTTTAATTTCATTATCTGTAGCAAAATATCGATATAAGTTAAAAACATTACAATTTTCATAATCCATGGATTCTTCAATGGGAGTGGAATCTGTTTTTATACTCATTATTCTATTTTTCAGTTCTTTTGGTTTAAGGGAAATCGGTATTGTGTTATTATAACTTTTGCTCATTTTTCTACCATCAGTACCAGGAATAACAGCTCTGTTTTTCTCAATTAAGGCTTTGGGTACGGTCAAAATATCTCCAAATAAATTATTGAACTTTTGTGCGATATCTCTTGTCATTTCGAGATGTTGCTTTTGGTCCTGTCCTACCGGTACACCTTCAGCCTTATATAATAAAATATCAGCAGCCATGAGAACTGGATATGTAAATAATCCATGGTTAATATTTTTAGCCTTTTCAAGTGAATCCTTATAAGCATGTGCTCTTTCCAGAAGGCCCATTGGAGTGTAATTTGATAAAATGAATGTTAATTCTGTAACCTCAGGAATTTGTGACTGCAAAAAGAGAGTTATATTATTATTCTCTTCCATTCCCAGAGCCATATAATCAGCAACAAGTTCAAATGTAAAATTTTCAAGTTTTTCAGGTTCCATTTGATAATTTAAAACGTGATAATCTGCAACAAAAATATATGCTTCATCAAAATCCTTAAACCTTTGAACTGCACCCAGATAATTTCCAATATGCATTTTCCCACTTGGTTTTACACCTGATACTATTCTCATTTCTAACTCCTGTAATTATTCTTTAGTTATCTCTTGGCTTGTCATTACTTCAAAAGCATCTTTAAATCTATTCATAAAACCATGAATGTCTTCTTCATAAACCATGATTCTTGTTTTGATAATTTTATCTTCTCCCTCTTTTCTGCTCTCTTTTATAACTAGATATTTTTCTCCATTTTTATTCATTTTAACATTAAAATAATAAATTCTTCTTCCAGCTCTAAGCTTAGTTGTATAAAATTCATTTTTTTTAAACTTACTTTCATCTTTACCCATAAATTCCTCCTAATTTTTTCTTCCAATAATTAAATGTTTATTATTTATTTTGTCAATTATCTTAGTATTGACTAACTCATTGGGTTTGATTATATCATTCAGAATCTTACATCTCAAGTAATTTTCTGTGTATCCATAACTATTACCATTTTTTGAAGCTTCCACTAGCACTTTATAAGTTCTTTTTTTTAAGTCATTTACAAATTCTGAAAATATTTGAGATGATATTTTCCTAATTTTTTTTGCTCTTTTATTTTTTATTTTCTCGGAAACAACATCTTTCATTTTAAATGCTTTTGTACCTTCTCTTCTTGAATAAGGAAATACATGTACTCTGTGAAATTTTAGTTTAGTTAATAAATCCAAACTCCGGTAAAAATCTTTTTTTCTTTCACCTGGAAATCCTACTATTAAATCAGTTGAAAGACCAAAATAAGGAATTTTATTTCTAATTGTTTTAACTTTGTCTATAAAATATTCTCTTGAATAAGGTCTGTTCATGAGTTTTAAGATCTTATTGCTGCCGCTCTGAAGTGAAATATGTAAATGTTCCATCATTTTATTATTTTCTGAAAGCTGCTGAATTAACTTATTACTTATTTCATTTACTTGAATTGATGATAATCGTATTCTTTTAATATTATTAATTTTAGATATTTTTTTAATAATATCAACTAATTCTGGATGTCTTCCTAGATGAATTCCTGTTAAAACAACTTCTTTGAATCCATTACCTGATAATTTTTCTGTCTCATGAATTATTTTCTCGATGGGTTTGTTAGTTATATTTTTTCTAACATAGGGAATAATACAGTAGGAACAAAACTGATCGCAACCATCCTGAATTTTAATAAATGCACGTGTTTGTTTTTCAATTTTCTCAAGTGGTTGTATATTATTTACATCCAGTATCTTTAAAGTATTTTTTATTTTATTTTTGTTATTAATATTATAATCAGCTTCTTTTAAAGATTCTTTTTCTACAAGACACCCAATGAGAATAATTTTTATATTTTTATTATAATTTTTTATTTGTTTTACAAGATCCTTGCTTTTTTTTTCACTTTTTTGAGTAACTATGCAGCTGTTGATGATTGTAACATCTGATTTTTCAAATGAATTTACAATTTCGTGTTTTTTTATTTTAAGATTATACTTGATTTTTTCTGATTCATACTGATTAACCTTGCAGCCAAAGGTTTTTATAAAAATTTTCACTAAAAATCCCCTTTAAAATATGTAATAAGGGATACAGCTTTTAAACATGCCGTTTCTGTTTTGAGAGTATAATTCCCAAAATTTCTTAATTTTGAATCTATTTCAGAAAGCATTCTTTTTTCATTCTCTGTAAAGCCTCCTTCAGGTCCAACAAGCAGATCAATTATTTGCGTATCTTTCAAATCAGAATCACTCCATCTTTTACCGTCAAAAGATAAAATAAATAAATTATTAAAAACTTTATTTTTTACCAATTTATCAATTTTTATAGGTGAATTGACCTGCGGTAAATAACTCCTCCTTGATTGTTTCATAGCAGAAATTACCTTTTTTTTAAATCTTTTCTGCTTTTTCTTCTTATACAATCCTTTAGAATATTGTTCATTTCTTTTTGTTATGACGGGTGTAAAACTGGCAACTCCAAGTTCGGTGCCTTTTTCAATAAGCCATTCCCACTTTTTCCTTTTTGTAAAACCAAAAAAAAGATTGATTTTAACCGGGTAAGCTGGCTTTCTCTCATGTTTTTCAATAGTTATATAAGTGTAATCGCTGGTATTTTTTTCAATTCTTAATTTAAAATCGTTTCCTATCCCATCTGTTGCCCAGATTATATCTCCACTTTTAACCCTTAAAACATCCAGGTGTTTTTTTTCACTGCCCTCCACTTTATATTCTTGTTTATCCGGGGTTAAATCTTTAATATAAATTTTTCTATCCAGCGTTCTCATTAAATTTTTCCTTTCCTCTTTCTGAAATTATTCCTGTAATATTTTTATAAGGTGTTACATCAAAAACCGGATTATAGCAATTCTGATCTTCTAAAGTTATAATATCATCATTTATATATTTAATTTCATTATCTCCCCGTTCCTCTATTTCAATATCACTTCCACTTTTTAAAGAGTAATCAATAGTAGTGGTTGGTGCTGCAACAAAAAAAGGTATATCATGTTCCTTAGCAAGAACAGAAAGTTGATAGGTACCTATTTTGTTTGCAACATCGCCATTTGCAGCTATTCTGTCAGCCCCAACAATAATCATATCTATAATACCCTGTTTTATCAGTGAACCAGCAGCTGAATCAACTATAAGAGTACTTGAAATACCATTCTTTTTTAATTCCCATGCAGTTAATCTTGCTCCCTGTAACCATGGCCTTGTTTCATCAACCCATACATGTATCTTTTTATTTCTTTCTACTGCAATATAAATTCCTGATAAAGCAGTTCCATATTGAGATGTAGCAAGAGCTCCTGCATTACAATGTGTTAAAATGTTGTATCCATCCTCAATATATTTATTCATATATATCCCAATATTTTTACACTTTTTTACATCTTCCTGATAAATATTTACTGCTTCTTTATAAACTTTATCTTTTAATTCAGTCAAAGATAAATTTTCTAAATTTGATAAAAATACTTTATAAATACTATTCATTGCAGACTCAATATTATAAGCTGTTGGTCTTGTACTAATTATCTTATTCCTAACTTTTTGCATATAATCCTTTAAAGAAACTTTTGAATCTCTATTTTTTAGTGCCAGATAGAAGCCAAATGCTGCTGTAATACCAATTAAAGGAGCTCCTCTAACCATCATTTTTTTTATAGCTGCATAAGCACCATCTGAATTTTTTATTTTTCTTTTTTTTATTTTTTTTGGAAGGAATCTCTGATCAATTATCTCTATGTGGTTTCTATTAAATTTGATACTTTTAAAATTCATTTTACATCAAACCATTTCTTTAATTTATCAAGAGTATCGTCACTTTTAAAATCTTTTAATTTCATCAGCAAATCAATATCCTTAACAATTTCATACACTATATCATCTTTTAACCCTTTTAATTTTACTTTTCCTACTCTTCTTATAAGAATATTTTTGGATAATACAGGATCATAAAACAAATAATAATTTTGTCCTTTATATACAATACTTTTTACTTCTAAACTATTTTTTAATCTTTTAAAAGTTTTACTGCTAATAACAATTCCCTTATTATAAAGATTACCATCTTTTGATATATGTACATTAAAATTATATTTACTCTTAATTATTTCTTTTTTTTCATCATCATTCATTTTATCAACTATTTCCTGTGTTGATCCCTTGTAAACCTTTAAATTAATATCCTCAATCAATAATTCTTTTGAACTACACAATCTTGCAGCTTTATTAACTGTTTCTCCAAGAGCTGTAGCCTGGCCAAATTGAGTAATAGTTATTTTTCCGCTATTTATACCTATACCAACATCTGAAAAATCAAGATCCTTTTTTTTCCTGTGAAAATAACTATAAATATCTATAGACGCCCTAATAGCATTTAAATAATGTTCTTCATCATCAATTTTACCTCCAAAAATTGCCATTAAACCATCTCCAAGTATTTTATCAATATAGCCATTGTGTTTAGTAACTATTTCCGGAATGGGATCAAATAACTCATGTAACTGCTGTGTAATTTTATCCGGGGACATTCTTCTTGTAATTTTGGTAAAATCTCTAATATCAAGAAAAAATATAGTAGATTCTTTGAATTTTTTATGGATTTGATGTGTATCATCATACCAAAAATTTATTCCATTATTAAATCCTGTATTGATAGTAGTAAATTTTTCATCAACCGGATATATATATAAATATTTATTAATAAAATGTAAGTAATCATATCTATTCTTTGCTTTTATAAGTTTTTGATATAAATAATTAATTTCCTGTAATGAAACATTAAGTTTTTTCATCTCTTTCTTAATTACCCTGCTTGATAATAAATTTGAGATTACATACTCATTTCTAAATAAAAAATCAAGATTTTTAGTACTGTAAAGATTATTTAAGTTATTTACAACCCCTTTGTAATTTTTATTATTTAATAATTGTTTATATTTTGAATCTGTCTTTAAATATGCTGCAGAATCTCTTAATATATCAGTAATTTCTTCATATGTTTCTTTTGATATTTTGAAAATATTATTTGTTTTTTTCTCTTTAAGCGGGAAAAGAATTTCTTTTAAATTTATATGACTGGAATGATAAAAAAATGGCAGCTGGTCATTAATAATAAAATTTATAAATTCATTATTATAATATTTAAAAATTCTTTTACTTAATATAGGATTATTTTTTTCAAATATGTTTAATTGATTTCTTAATATTATATCATGAAAATCTCCAATAACTTCAGAGTAAAGATATATATATTTATCATTTTTAAAAATATCTCTTGATAAATTATTTATTAATTTAGCAAGTGATACAAAAAAAAGATTCAAATACTTTCCATTTTCTCCCTGTTTTAATATATTTTTAATAATTTCAGTGAGAGAATTTTTATATCTTTTTTCTTCATCAAAAATATCTGTAATGGCATGCTGGCTATTAAAAAGAAATGATTTCTGCCTATACAATTGATTTTTAAAATTATTTTTCATATGAATCAAATATTTCTCAAGATTGTATCTAAAATCTTTATCTATATATACCCTGTATTGATAATGATCCCGATATTTTAAAAGAGCTGGTAGTACAGGAAATGGTTTATTAAAAATATTTTCTAAACTTTTATCATATAGTTTATTAATATCTATCATTTTAATTCAAATTCCTTTATTTTTGAATAGATTGGGCCTTTATGTGTAAGTTCGCTTTTCATTAAATCGAACTTGCAAACCTTAAATTTATCAAAATCAGGTTTAATATCATTATAAACTTCATTTAAATCACTCTCTTTCAAACGTCCTCTTTTTACTCTACCAATTGTGATATGGGGAAAAAATTCTCTTTTCTCTTTTTTTATTCCAATAAGATCCATTTTTTCTTCAATAACCGAGTTCAATTTTAATAAATTACTGGTCTTTGCTATAGGTAAATGTAGAACTTTAACGATCCCTCTGGAAGAAAAATATCCATAAATATCATTAAAAAGAATATCAAATTTTTCAATTTTAATTTCTTTTAGCATTTTAATGACCTTTTTATCTTTTTTTATATCACCTAAAAACTTTAGCGTGAGATGAAATTTATTTTTATCAACCCACTTGACCCCGTAAACCCTTCTTTTAAATTTATAAATATCATCCTGAATCATATTTTTAATTTCATCACTCAGATTAATTGCTATAAAAGATCTCATTAATTACTCTCATCCTTTCTTTTACTTATATATCTCAAATTCAAAAAAGCAATAATTTGTAAGGCTATTGACATCAACAATACCCCTGTAACCATGACTTTAACAGTTTTATAATTAATTAAATTAAACCATAAAAATATTTTTCTTAATATTATAAGTAACATTATAAAAAAAAATGTTGTACTCGAAGAAAATTTATAAATATAAAAAACAATTTTTTGGTATATGTCAAAATTAGCATCCTTCTTAATAAAAAAAGAAATTATAATATAAGAAAACAAATATAAAATAAAAAAAATAGTATATAATAAAATCTTATTCCACATACAATAAATTATAAAATGAAATAAAGATTTTTCAATATATAAATAAGAAAGGGGAGAATCCCCCTTTCTTATTTTTCAAGAAGTAATTTTAATTTTTTTATAGCCATTACAGCATTTCTTCCCGGAACATCATCATTTAGTCCAAATATACCACTAATTTCTGGAGTAAGTATACCTTTGTTAACACAAATCATAATTCCATTAAATGCGTAATGTGAATTTGGGACATCTTTGTATGGAGATGGTGACCCAATATATTTTGTAGCTAATTTTTCATTATCCTTAAATTTGATGAGAATTCTTGAAATAAATACCGCATAATTAGCTTTGGTAATTTCTTTATTAGGATGGAAATTTCCATCGTTTGCAAGATCCATTATTCCATATTTAACAATTTTATTTATAAAAGAATACGCCCAGTGATCCTGTGGTACATCAGGAATATTTGAATCTTCAATAGTTTTTTTCTTCTCGCCATATCCAACAAAGCCGTGTTTTTTTTCTTCTTTAAAATGTTTTCCGAGATTTAACTCGTCCACAAATAATGCTGCAATATCAGCTCTTGTTACCTTATTATGAGAAGATATTTTTTTTGCAATCTTACCCATCCCTGCCTGTGCTTTTTGCATCTCATTCAATTCATCAAGGTAATCCATAGTTACTTTATCATTTGCTTTTATTTCAAATGCAATATTATACCACTGCCTTGCTTCCTGATACTCTCCCATTTTAAAAAGGGCATATCCTGCATTTCTTGCCGCCACAATTGAGTTTTCATTTATCTTGAAAGCTTTTTCAAATCTTTTCAGGGCATCCTTATTTTCATTCATTGCAAGATATACTTTACCAAGTGCATTATATCCTTTCCAGTAATCATCACCTTTAGATATTGAAGTCTTTGCAGCACGTTCAGCAGATTCTAACTTACCCTCACCCAGGTAAGCATACGCCATACCCTCATAAGCAGGTGCATAGTCAGGATCCAGTGTTGTTGCAAGTTTAAATTCATTATAAGCCTTAGTATATTGTTGTGTGTTTATAAACTTCATCCCTTCATTATAGTGCATTTCAGGGGTATCTGTAATCCCACCTTTTTCTCTTCTTTTCGGTCCACAGCTAAAAACTAAAAATAAAATAAATATTAAAGAAATGGCTATTTTAAATTTTTTCATAGCTCCTCCTGTTAGTTTATAATAAACATAACTTTACATTTTTTTACATCTTCGATTAACT
>Ga0209925_1000809_pt1 | contig 15825 bp, 11 predicted proteins | sample SalPonR2_A_D1_MG_FD_185702 | JGI IMG/M metagenome (GOLD analysis project Ga0209925, IMG submission 185702) | Salt pond soil microbial communities from South San Francisco under conditions of wetland restoration - Salt Pond MetaG R2_A_D1_MG... ...
CTCAAAATTATGTGTATCAGGTTATCTGTATTATATCATAAAAAAGGTATGTGTCATGTATTAATGTTATTAATTACCACCTAGATTAACATAGTTGAATTATCCCCGTCCATTAAAATAAGTGAGGGTTTCTCGGCTAAACTCGGTAATTTTACTCATTTTCTCATTTCGGTATTTTTACCTGTTAGTTACTCTGTTAATTACAACAAATATAAACAATGATTTTTAGTTGATTTGATACTTCTTTATTGGATTCTTATAACAAAACCAAAACAGCAGTAAATAAAATTCTAATTTTTTTCTCTTTTACATTAAAGGAATATATTATAGAGTAGGACCAGCTTTTAAACTACTGTACCTAATCCGGCTTCATATCTCATTTTGAATTACAGTAACGTAGTTACCTTCACTCCAGTCAGTTTTATTCTGCTGCTAGTCTCCCGGCAATCAGTTAAATGCCTTGATTATTACTATGGTACCGTCTGACTTTTACAATAGCTTCACTTAGGTTTTCCCTTTGGATGATACCTCAACTTACTTCACAAATATGCAAAAGACTATTATAGGCCTCTCTCAGTCATCTATACCATCTTACAGTCATTTTGACCCTAACCACATCCATCACCTATGAGCTGTAAGCTAGCATTGGACTTTCCCTTTGTGTAGGCAGATCGCCCATGGCGAATGCCACCTCTCGTTCATATGTTATTCCGGACTGACTGTTCAACTCAGGTTATTCTAATTTCAGCTCACATTAGACTATTATTATTGGCTTTATATGCCGATATTTATAAACTTAGGGCGATGTTTGTTTTCTCTTTTCACTCACCCATTTCCTCTGTGAGTGTTATAATATCTCAATCATATAATCCATACTTCCAGCCCAGATAGGTTTTTAACCTGCTATTGGCATAGATTACAAACACACCACACAATATAATAAGAGCCTTAAATTTAAGGCCCTTTAATTTTATATACTTTACTTATATCAATGTTATACACACTTAATTAAATAATATTTATAAAATTAATCTTATAAATATAATCATATATTCAGGATTATATAACTTCATTAACAAATATTTCTACAAGTTCGGGATCGAATTGTGTACCTGCTCTTTTTTTAATTTTTTTTACAGCTTTTTCTTTACTCATTTTTTCCCTATACACCTGGTCATTAATCATAATATCAAAGGCATCAGTAATACTAATTATCCTTGCAAAAAGAGGTATTTCTTTTCCCTGTCGCCGATCTGGATATCCCTTCCCATTCCACCACTCATGGTGAAATAAAATTGCATGTGATATTTCACTGGATTCATTTAATGAATTTGCAATACGGAATCCGATTTCTGTATGGGATTTGATTATTTCATATTCCTCTTCTGTTAATTCATCATTTTTGCATACAATATCAGAAGAAATATTAATCATTCCAATATCATGTAGCCGAGCTGCTTTTTTTAAATCCTTTATTTCATCTTTATCTAGATTTAAGTGTAAGGCAAACTCTTCTGACATTTTCATTACTCGCTGACAATGTTCCTTTTTCTCATGTCCCATCTCATGTAATTTATTATACAATACATCTAACATCTGCTGACTGTGTTTTTCATGACACTTGCTTTTGTTATTATACATCAAACGATCTGCTTCGTTAATTATATCTTTTATATCTTCAGATTCTTTAATCTTTGTAGCCTTGCCAAAAGATATTGATAAGGGAATTCCTTCATAATCTTTAACTTTTAGATTATTTTTAATTCTATGTATTAAACTTTTCGCATCTTGTTTAGTAGTATGGGGAAGTACAATCAAAAACTCATCTCCACCCCATCTGCCTAAAATATCTGTATGTCTGCTTGTACTGTCCAAAATCTCTGCTATGTTTTTTAGTAATTGATCCCCCTGATGATGGCCAAAAGTATCATTAATTAACTTTAAACCATTCACATCACCTATAATAACACTTAGAGGTAAGCTTCTCTTATTATCTAATCTTTTTATTTCTTCTTCCAGATAATCTCTATTATATAGGCCAGTTAAATAATCATGAAAACCAAAATACTTCAGATCTTCTTCTCTTTTTAGCCTCTTTAAAGCTGCTATTGCATGTGAAATTAATATTTCCACTATTTGTTTATCCTGATCTTTAAAATAATCGTATTCCTCAGAAATTATTTGAAATACCCCAAATTTATCAATGGGAACTGATAGAGCAGATTTATAACTATTTTTTACGGGAGCAGCATTTTTATCTTTTCTTACATTCGCACATATATATGACTGTTGTGTGTGATATGTTTTAGCGGCCAAACTTGGTTCATCTAAATCCATTGGTTTAACACCTTGATTTGTTATGTTCTTTGATCTACAAACGGTTACTAATCTATTACCCTTAACTATATCCAATGAAATTACATCATAATCCAATAAACCTTGGGCTGTTTTTACCGTCAGCTGATAAACTTCTTCTTTTTTTCCAAATCTTTGCATCTCTATAGCCACATGATGCAATTTGGTAATTTTATTTTTGCTTTCTGCAAGTCTATTTTTTAAAATATTTTCTTTTGACTTATCTTTCAAAATTATCAATACTTCATAATTTTGCTTAAAATCTAAATATCTAATATCAATATACCATTCTTCAACAAAATCTTCTCTATTTTTTGTTTTCACAGCTAAATTTTTGGTTTCTTCCGCTTTATTTATTTTGTTTTTCAGTATAAGGAAGGAGTTTGCTGAAAAAATATTTTTTAATTGAAGATTTTTGCCATTATTATTTAAATTAAAATAAACAGCAGCCAAATTATTATAGTTCTTAATTGTAAAATCTTCTATATCAACTATAAAAAACGCTTCTAAAAAATCATCTAATATATTCATAATATTTCGATCAAATTTGCTAATTTTCTTTTCCATTAAACTTACTTTTATATGAAAAAACTCTACTGCCAAAGCAAGAGCAAAAATCACACTCAATAAATTCAAAATGTCATTGTTAAAAAATATTGTGAAAAAATCAAGTATAACCCAACTTAAAATTATTATTAAAGCAATATTTTTATAATAAGCACTAATGATTTTGTCTTTTTTGATAAGCACACATATATCTAAAAAATATACAGCAATCAATATTTTTGATAAAAGTAATGGATAATAATAATTATTAATATACTGGGTAAAAATTAAAATTAAAATCAAGTATATTAGATAACTACTTAATAACGATTTTCTTTTTTTATCGAAAAGATAATAACTACAAACAATATTAAGCAGTAAAACTGCAGCTGCTGCAATTACATGAAAAATTATTATATACATACCACTCAATTCCCAATAAGATAATATAAAAGGAATAAATATCAAATTAGCTATGACTATATAAAAGGTAATATTTAAAAGCCTTAAGCTTATTTTGTTTTTTTTATGAACATATATAACAATAGCTGCTAAGATTATAAATAATAATACTATAAGGAAAAGGTCAGCCATTTTTATATCTCCCCCAGATATAACAAATTCTTAAAAAGGATTTTAACTTTATTCGCTGAATAATATAAATAATAGATTGATAATATTAAAGGAGGTCTCTAAAATTGCAATTGCAGGGTATATATAATTCATTAAGATTATCCTTTTTATCATTTTTAAATAAATATTTGCTCTCATATTATAATTTGTTACAGATTGTATTTCTCCTTCTTTTATTTGGAATAAGCTATATTTTATCCAATAAATATCATGATAGATTATTTAATAAAATCCCTGATTCATTTATATTAAAGGCAACTTTATCTGATCTGTTCCGTCTTATGATTTACTTTATCTTGTTGTGGATATATATATTGATAAGTATTATTTTGCATATACCATATTATTCAGTAATCATTATAGCAAATTTATTAACCGCCTGGATTGTTATTAATCTATTATCTGAAATCATTAAAAATAAATCGATATCAAAGATATTTACTATATTAATCTGGATAATAACAGCCTTACATATTTTAAGTATATATGAACCAGTTGTTAATATGTTAAAAAACATTTCTTTTTCCAGTGGAAATATCAATATTTCAATAATGATGGTGATAAAAGGTGCACTAAGCTTATCTATTTTCTTTTGGGTTGCCACTAAACTAGCAACTTTTTCAGAAAGAAAAATTGAAAATTTATCAAATATAACACCATCTATTAAAGTTCTGATAACAAAACTGCTCAAGTTTATAATATTTACAGCTGTAATATTATTAACAATGAGTAGTATAGGTATTGACTTAACAGCTTTTGCAGTGGTTGGTGGTGCTGTAGGTGTTGGAATAGGCTTTGGACTGCAAAAGGTGGTATCGAACTTTATCAGTGGCATAATAATACTTTTAGATAAATCAGTAAAACCAGGTGATATAATAGAAATAGAAAACGTATATGGACAAATTAAGTCAATTGGATTGAGGTATATCTCTGTTTTAACACTGGACGGAAAGGAATATATAATTCCTAATGAAGATTTGATAACTAAAAAGGTTATAAATTGGTCTTATAGTAATAACCTGGTTAGAGCAAATGTAAAAGTAGGGGTATCTTATAATAGTGATGTCGAGCAGGCTTTAAATCTACTAGAAAAATCTGTTGAAAACATCGAAAGAATTTTAAAAAATCCTCCACCTAAAATATTTTTGCAGGAATTTGGAGATAGTTCAATTAATTTAGAAATTAAATTTTGGATAAAAGACCCTGAAAATGGTATTCAAAACATTACCAGTAAAGTTAATAAAAATATCTGGCAGCTATTTAAAGAAAATGATATTGAAATTCCTTTTCCCCAACAGGATCTGCATTTGAAATCAGTTAGTCCACAGATTGAAAATATTATTAATGAAAATAAAAAGTAAAATAAGCTTTTAAACTGGTAAACTTCATCAAACTATATTTATATCAAACTAACTTAAACAGCTTACCTGTAAAGTTTATTTTAATATTTAAATTCACTTAATCACTCATCTTGATAACACTACTGATTATTTCTTTGAATCTATAAACAACTAAATACTTTTTATATATTATTACTAAAATAAAAATGTTATTAAACTGTCTAAATGTCCAATTATTGCTAATTTTTTTATAATTATTAACCCTTTTATTTTTAACTTAAAGTCAAAACTGTTAAAATCAGTCAAACACTTATATTCGTTTTCAAACTGCATTAACGCAAATATCTTTATCATATTTTATAAAGCATATCAAAATCAAAAACCCTTTCTTAAATAAAAGAAAGGGCTTTTCAATCTCAATATAAATTATGTTTTTTTATTCCTGCTCCAATAAGTGACAGGCAGCATAATGACCTTCTCCGTAATCTTTATATTCTGGTTCCACCTCGCTGCATATCTCCATAGCATATGGACAGCGGGGATGAAATCTGCAACCTGAAGGTGGATTAACCGGTGAGGGTACATCTCCCTCTAAGATTATCCGATCTGACTTGTAAGTCGGATCGGCTACCGGAATCGCTGACAGCAAAGACTGTGTATAGGGGTGTTTGGGATCATCAAACAGCTTCTGCTTATCTGCTACCTCAACTAGCTTACCTAAATACATTACCGCTACACGATCACTAATATGTTTGACCACACTTAAATCATGTGCTATAAATAAATAAGTTAAACTAAAGTCCTTCTGTAAATCCTGCATTAAGTTTATTACCTGAGCCTGTATCGACACATCTAAAGCCGACACCGGTTCATCTGCTATAATCAACGATGGATCAACCGCCAGAGCTCTCGCCACTCCTATGCGCTGCCTCTGACCTCCACTAAATTCATGGGGATACCTCTTCATATACTCTGTTCCTAAACCAACTGTGTCTAATATTTCAGTTACACGTTCGTTTCGCTCCTTCTTGTTGGCTGCCAAACCATGTATATCTATCGGCTCTCCCACTATATCTGCTACCGTCATCCTCGGGTTCAGAGAAGCATAGGGATCCTGAAAAATAATCTGCATCTCCTTGCGCATCTCTCTTAATTCCCTTTTATCCAATTTTAAAAGGTTTTGACCCTCAAATGTGATTTCTCCTTCTGTTGCTTCCAATAACCTTAAAATAGTACGACCAGCCGTCGATTTACCACAACCTGACTCCCCTACTAATCCTAAAGTCTCGCCTTTATTGATATGAAATGATATGTCATCTACTGCCTTAACATGGGCTACTGTCCTGCGGAATACGCCCGCTTTGACCGGAAAGTATTTCTTTAAGTTTTTTATCTCAAGTAATCTTTCTTCTGTCAATTATTTTCACCTCCATTATTCCTTTTCCTTTTCCTCTTTTGCTTTTGCCTCTTCTAATTTATCTACATGCCAACAGGCTACCTGATGGCCTTCTTCTATCTCTTCTATCTCCGGCTCTATTTCCCTACACTTATCCGTTGCAAAGGGACACCTTGTATTATATTTACAACCTTGGGGAAAGTCAAGTGGGTTCGGTACACTTCCCGGTATAGCTTGCAAGCGATCCACATCTTTTTCTATATGGGGAATCGAATGCATTAAGCCCCAGGTATAAGGGTGTTTGGGATTGGCATACAAAGTCTCTACATCAGTGTATTCTACTATTTTCCCTGCATACATCACGGCTACCCTGTCCGATACTTCTGCTATTACACCTAAATCATGGGTTATCATCATGATCGCCATACCAAATTGATCCTTTAAGCCATTCATTAACTCCAATATCTGAGCCTGGATCGTTACATCTAAGGCTGTAGTCGGCTCATCTGCTATCAATAACTGGGGATCACAGGAAAGAGCCATTGCTATCATTACACGCTGTCTCATACCACCACTTAGTTGGTGAGGATATTCATCAACCCTCTGTTCAGGTAATGGTATCCCTACCTTTGTCAGCATATCTATAGCCTCCTGACGAGCCTGCTTCTTGTTTACATCCTTGTGAATTAAAATGGCTTCCATAATTTGATCGCCCACTGTATAAACTGGGTTTAATGATGTCATCGGTTCCTGAAAAATCATCGAAATATCATTACCCCTGATCTTTCTCATATCTTTCTGGGTGGATTTTGTTAAGTCCTTATTGTTGAATATTATCTCCCCTTTCTCTATCTTACCCGGTGGTGATTCAATCAACCTCATGATTGACAGAGAGGTAACACTCTTACCACAACCTGATTCACCTACCACACCCAGCGTTTCACCTGGGTAAATCTCAAAACTTACCCCATCTACCGCTTTTACGGTGCCTTCTTCTGTGTGAAAGTATGTAGCTAAATCCTTAACGTCTATTAGCTTTTCTTTACTCAAAATTATCACCTACTTTATCTATTTTAATTTTGTAACTTGGGATCGAGAATATCTCTAAAAGCATCTCCAACAAGGTTCCATGATAAACAGAAAAATGTAATTGCAAGACCTGGAATTAAGACTGTATACCAAAACTGCAAGGCATTACCTTGACTTCCTAAAATCCAATTACGAGAAAATGAAATCATCTGGCCCCAATCAGCATAACCGGTGGGGGCTCCTACACCTAAAAAACTTAATGATGAAGCAGTAATAACAATCGAACCCATTCTCATAGAAGCATTTATTACTACTGGAAAAATAGTATTTAAAATTACATGTTTCATTATTATTCTAATGTCATTTGCTCCCAGTGCTTCAGCAGCTTGTATAAACTCCTCTGCTTTTATTTCTAATACCTGTGATCGCATCAGCCTGGCCGTACCCATCCAACCAAATGTGACTAAGGCAATCATTACATTATCTAAACCTTTACCTAAAATTGTGGTTAATACAATAGCTGCTACTAAAAATGGCATTGATAAAAATACATCTGTAATACGCATTAATATCTCATCTATCACTCCTCCATAAAATCCTGCAATTGTTCCTATCAAAATACCTATTAAAGTACTTATACCGACAACAATTAAACCTACTCTAAATGCAGTTCTAGCACCCCATATAATACCATAAAAAATATCATATTGGCCTTCACTGGTGCCAAATATATGATCTTCACTTGGAGGTTTTGGTTGTATTGACCACCCTGCTCTTGGTATCATATAAGGATCATCAGGATCAGCAGGCGGAGCTAACCACGGAGCAGATATAGATATTATAACAAAAAATATAATAATACCAATACCAAATAGGGATATTTTGTTTTTTATTAGTTTTAATAATACTTCTTGCCATTCCATTTTTTATCACTCCAATCTAATCCTTGGATCAATTATAGCATATGACACATCTACACATAAATTGATAATAATTAGTAAAAATCCAAAGTATAAAGCCAAACCTAATACTGCTGCATAATCTAATTGCGAAGCAGCACTAGCAAAAAATTTACCCAATCCTTGGTAACCAAATATTGTTTCAGTTATTACTAGCCCACCTAATAATCCTAACACCATAAAACCTGCTACAGTAACAACAGGAATTAAAGCATTTTTTCTAGCATGTTTTTTAATAACTAATTTTTCCTTAACTCCTTTTGATCTTGCTGTCCTTATATAATCTTTTCTTAAGGTCTCTAACATACTTGAACGAGTTATCCTAAGAATATATGCCCACCATAAAATTGAAATAGAAATAACTGGTGCAATTAAATGTCTCAAGGCATCTCCAACAACTCTGAGATTTCCGTTTAATAATCCATCAATAACATTTAAATGAGTATATTGTATGAATTCACCTGATCTTATTATATCCTCAGCCCAAACACTTAATCTGCCAGGTGGAAACCATCCCAAAACTCCATAAAAGATCATTAATACAACTAACCCAAAAACAAAGGTTGGAATAGACCAACCGACTATTGAAAATACTCTCGTTATATGATCCCACGGATCATTATGGTGTACTGCTGAAAATACACCTAAATTAATACCTCCCATTATTACAGGTATTAAAGCCAATAGTGCCAATTCTAAAGTAGCCGGAAATCTACTTAATATTGCCTTACTAACAGGCTGGCCTGCTGTTTCTGACCAACCAAAATCACCCTGCAATACACCTTTTATCCATCTACTATATTGCACATAAAATGGGTCATTTAGACCATATTTATCTACTAGTGTATCTAAATTTGCAGTCTTTAATTCAGCTGGGGATTTTATATAAGTACTTAATCTTTTATAAGGCCCAATCAACATCAGCATACTGAAAACTAATAATGAAACCCCAAATAAAATCACTGGTAAGATTAATAGCCTCCTTGCTATATAACTCATCATCTTTAACTCCTCCTTTCATATCTAATATATTCTTTATTATAATATATTATTGTATAAATTAAAAATATTTTCGTAAAAAAGCATCGGGTTATGTAACCCGATGCTTAAATACTATTTCAATTAACATTCTTATTTTTATTTTTTATCAAGAATGTATGCATCTAGACCAGGTCTCATTGCATTTGGGTACCAACCTTTTACCCAATCTCTTCTTACATTATGTCCTGTGGGTTGATCCATCCATAAATCAGTTCCTTCTTCAAGTGCTAAAGTTTGTAATTCCTTATAAATTTTTTCACGTTCTTTTGGATTAACAGTTTTAATCCCTTCTGCAATTAATGGGTCTGTATGTTCTGTTGCCCATTCTGCATATGCTTCACCTTTCCAGCCACCAAAAGTACCATCACTAGCTAGATAAGGAGTTACCCAGTTATGTGGATCTGGGAAGTCTCCTAACCAACCAATAAATCCAATAGTGAATTTACCTTGTAATAATGTGTCTAAAAATGAGGACCATTGAACTCCTCTTACATCTATTTTGAATTTAGGATTAATACCTTCAACATAAGTTTTCAAGATATCGCAAGCAGCTTGTCGAGCTGTATTACCAGTATTATAGAGAAGAGTTAATTGAAATCCTTTTTCCCATACTTCTCCGCCAAATGCTTTCTTGAAATGCTCTTCAGCAGCTTCTAAATCTTGATGGTAAACGGGCTGATCAGGACTTGTACCAAGTAATGGTCTTACAATTGGTCCACCTGATTGATAAGCATTACCTAATCTTACATCTTCTATAAATGCTTTAAAGTTAAATGCATTAATAAAGCCCATCCTTACATCTTTATCAGCGAAGAATTTAGAAGGTATGCCTTTACCATCTAATTGACCACTACCAACACTATCATTACCTTTAATAGCAATTTCCCAGTTCATAATACCACTCAGATTTTGTTGGGCTGGAATACCTTTTGTAACAGTAACTCCATCCATCTCTTCTACTTGAGATAAGAACTGGTTAGGAACATAAACCATATCTGCATCGCCGCGTTGCAGTAATAGTTTTCTTGTGCTAAATTCATCAATATTTTTAAATACAACGGTTTTAAAGTTAGCTGGTTTTCTCCAATAGTTGTCATTTCTTTTTAAATATACATGATCTCCATTTACCCATTCAGTAAGCATAAATGGACCTGTACCCATCATTTTAGCATATAGAGGATCATTTTCTTTAGCAGGGTCATAATAATCAGCTATTGTTTCTGGGCTACCATCCCATGCCCCCTGTTCAATACTCCATTCTTTATCAATAACTGAGCCCCAAGAAGCACCCTGAGCTAAAATATTTAAGAATGGTGGATAAGGACCTTTTTGAAGGTGAAAAACAACATTATTTCCATCTACTTCTACAACTTTTTCAAGTTCTGCAAAAACCTCTGCAGATTGTTCAGCACTCAAATCAGCAGGACTAACATCTTCTCCAATAACTTCAGTTACTAAACCTTGTAGACTACCTAATCCTAATAGTGGTTCATAAAGCATCCAGATCGGACCACCAGAACGGTCATTTATCATACCTCTTAAAATACTGTATTTAACGTCTTCAGGGGTTAATGGATTTCCATTACTAAATTCTACTCCTTCACGAATAGGAAATACATAAGTTGTTCCATCATCTTTAATAAGACCATTATCTTCAGATGGAACTTCGGTTGCTAATAATGGAACAAATTCAGTAACAGTTTCTCCCTGATATGCAATTAGATTTTCATATACATTGTAAATAATCTCTGCACTACCAGTATCATAAGAAAAATGAGGATCTAAAGTGTTTTGATTACCGATAGTAACATAGGTAAAAGTATCTTCTTTTTTGACTTCTTGAGCTCCTACAATACTAGCTAATGAAAATACTAAAATAAATGACAACAATAAAACACCAAATTTTTTCTTCATTTAAAATTTTTCCCTCCTTGAATTAATACTAATCATTCTCTAAAATTATTATATCAAATTGTATTTCAAATCTCCTTAGATTCACCCCCCCTGAAATATAAAAAGAGTTATTTTGATCTTTATAAAGACCAATAAAGCTTAGATACCAAAATTCCTTACAAACTCTACATTATTATATTCTATGAATCCGGATGAATTCCTCCCTTTCAATATAAAAATATTTGTTTTATAACCCAGATTGAATTATTAAATAAAAGCTAATTGTTATTTTCTTTATTATATCATATTAAATTCTCTTCTCAACTAATTTTACGACTTTTCTTCGTAATTCTTGTTTTGTACCTTCATTATTTATAACCTGATCAGCCCTTTGGACTTTTTCTTTCAGAGACATTTGAACATCAATTCTACATTTAGCTTCAAAATAATCCAAACCATCTCTTTTTTGTAATCTTTCAATTTGCATTGATTCTTCTGCATAAACCACCCAGATTTCATCTACCTTTTGATCTAAATAAGTCTCAAATAAAAGAGGTGCGTCTAATACAATTAGATCCTGTTTTTTATATTCTTTTAACTTTTGATCAATAACATCTAAAATAGTCGGATGTGTAATTTCCTCTAATTTCTTTAATTTAACATATTCTGAGAAAACAATCTCACCTAATTTTTTCCTATCTATTTTACCCTTATTATTAATTATTTCTCTCCCAAACTCTTCTTTAATTTTATCAATAACTTCAGTTCTATTTAGCACCCTATGTGCTATCTGGTCTGCATCTATAACCTTAATTCCGAGCTCTCTTAATGTTTTAGAAACAAGGCTTTTCCCGGTTGCAATTCCTCCCGTCAGTCCAATTATCAAAATAAATACCCCCTATTTTTGACAGTTAGGGCAAAATCTTGTTGACCTGCCGCTGATCTTTTTCTTTTGAATCTCTTCACCGCAAATTTTACATTTTTGCCCTTCTCTTTGGTATACATTTAACTCTTTTTGAAACTTACCGGTTTCTCCAAGGGCATTTACATAATCACTGATTGATGTACCACCCATTTTTATGCCTTTTCGCAATATTTTTCTCAATTGTTTATAAAGTGCGTTAATCTCTTTTTCATTTAAATTATTTGCCTTTCTATCTGGTCTTATCTTTGCTAAAAACAAGGCCTCATCAGCATATATATTTCCTATTCCTGCAATAAATTCTTGGTTCATCAAAAGGGGTTTGATCATTCCTTTTCTTTTATCTAACATTTCTTTCAATAACCTAAGACTAAATTTGTCACTGAGTGGTTCAAGACCCAAATTATCTATGTTACCAGCATTTTCGAACTTATCATCTTCAATAAAATATAATCTACCAAATTTTCTGACGTTGTTAAACCTGAGATCTGTATTATCATTAAATTCAAATACTACATGAGTGTGTTTTTCTCTCCCCTCCTGACGTTCTTTATATAACAATTTACCCGACATCCTTAAATGTATCACCAATCTATACTGATTATTATCAAAATTAACTATAATATATTTCCCTCTTCTGGATATAGACATAATCTTTTTATCTTTGCTTTTTTCAATAAATTGTTTTTTATCAGGATAACCAATTACCATATCATCATATATATAAGTATTAGTAATAGTTTTACCCTTTAAAATTTCATTTAATCCAGTCACTATGGTCTGCACTTCAGGAAGTTCTGGCATAATTTAAACACCTCTTATTATTTTATTGAATATCTACTTTGTTCCATCAAATTTTTGCCTTTTTTGAGATCAACTATTATCGGAACCTTTAATTGTACTGCTTTTTCCATCTTATCTTTGACTAATTTTGCAATCTCTGCAAGCTCTGATGAGGCTGCTTCAAATACTATCTCATCATGAATCTGTAGTAACATCTTAACCTGTAGATTGCTGGAATGCAGAACCTTATAAACATCTAACATTGCTATTTTCATAATATCAGCAGCACTGCCCTGGATGGGGGTATTGATGGCTGTTCTCTCTGCAAAGGATCTCCTGTGATAATTGCTGCTATTTATCCCCTTTATGTACCTCAAACGATTGAAAATGGTGCGAACATAACCATCCTTTTTAGCTTTATTAATAATATGATCCATATATCTTTTTACACCGGGAAATCGCTCAAAGTACTTATCTATGTAAACCTGTGCCTTTTGGTTTGATATGTCCAAATCTTGAGCTAAACCATAAGAACTCATTCCATATGCAATACCAAAATTAATTACTTTAGCATGTCTTCTCAAATCAGAATTAACCTCTTTTTTTGTTACATCAAATACTTCAGAAGCGGTTTGAGTATGGATGTCCTGACCTTGATTAAAAGCCTTAATAAGTTGTTGATCATCACTAATGTGAGCAAGAACCCTTAATTCAATCTGTGAATAGTCAGCCGAAAGAAAAACCCAATCCTTGTTTTCAGGCACAAAAGCCTGCCTAATTTTTCTGCCTTCTTCTGTTCTAATTGGTATATTCTGTAAATTAGGTTCAGTGCTACTCAAGCGGCCCGTAGCCGTTACCATCTGATTAAAACTAGTATGTATGCGGCCTGTTTGTTCATCAACAAGATCTAACAAAGGATCAACATAGGTGGATTTTAATTTAGAATACTTCCGATACTCCATAATGAAGGGGATAATATCATGCTTATCTTCTAACTTTTCTAAAACATCTATACTAGTCGAATAACCTGTTTTTGTTTTTTTGATTATAGGCAAGTCTAACTTGTCGAATAAAATTTTTCCCAGTTGTTTGGGTGAATTTAAATTGAACTTCTCTCCTGCTATTTCAAAAGTTTCTTTTTCAATTTTTTTTAGTTTTTTACTGATCTCTTTTGAAAGATCTTTTAAAAAATTACAATCTGTATAAATCCCATTAATCTCAAGTTGTGCTAAAACCTTAACTAAGGGTAATTCTATATCATTATATAAATCCCAAAGCTCTTTTTCTTTTAATTTTTTAATATATACTTTCTTTAAATCAAATAAATAATTTAATAATTGGACATTTTTGTTATCCGCTTTCTCTACTTCACCTTTAGGGACATCAAATTCTCTCATAATCATATTTTTCAATTTCAGGGGAGTCTGGTCAGGATTTAAAAGATATGACGCAAGCTGGGGATCAAATGATAAACCAGCAAAATCAATGCCCCGATTACTTAAATATACAATATTATCTTTGCTGTTAAAAGAAAGCTTTTTAATTCCTTCATCCTCAAATATACCAATAAACTTTGCTTTATATTCATTAAAGGGCTGAAATTGACTGATTTTACCATTTGACTTGATCAATAATTCATCTTCAATTCTATTAATAACAAAGGCAACTTGCTTATTCTTTTTTATCTCGTCAACTATTTTATCAACAGCATCTTCGTCTTTTACATTATTATAACTTAATTCTTTTAATTTTTTTTCTATGTCATCTTCAAAACGTTCCAACAGAGAATTGAATTCCAATCTTTTAAATAAATCAACAACTTCTTGATAGTTGGGCTTTTCCATTTTAAGTTCTACAAAATCTAAATCTATAGATAAATCGGTTACAATTTTACCCAGTCTTTTACTCATCTCAGCCTGTTTAGAATATTTTCTTAAGTTTTCTTTTCTTTTTTTCCCTGAAATATTGTCAATGTTGTTCAGCACATTTTCCATATTGTTATATTCTTTTAACAATTTTGTAGCTGTTTTTTCACCTATACCTGGTACACCCGGTATATTATCAGAACTATCCCCCATCAATCCTTTCATATCAATTAACTGGTGAGGTACTAGCTCATATTGCTCTTTTACTTTTTCAATGTTATATTCAATTATATCAGTAATACCTTTACGAGTATAAATAACATTTATCCTATCATCTATCAATTGTAGGGCATCTCTATCCCCTGTAACTATTTTTACATTGATGTCCTTTCCAGCCGCTTCTTTGGCGATAGTTCCAATTACATCATCGGCTTCATATCCTTTTTTTTCTACTATAGGTATATTGAGTGATTTCAATACATTTTTGATGAGACTTATCTGAGGCACTAATTCCTCAGGTGTTTTTTTACGGCCTGCTTTATAATCCTTATATTCTTTATGACGAAAGGTGGGCCCTTTTAAATCAAAAGCAACGGCAAGGTGATCGGGCTGTTCTTCATCTATTATCTTAAAAAGCATCCTAACAAAACCAAAAACAGAATTTGTATATTCACCAGCTTCATTTGTTAAGAGAGGTAAGGCATAGAAGGCACGATGAGCCAAACTGTGTCCATCTAGAAGATACAATTTCTCCATTACTTAATCAACTCCTCTAAAATTAATATTCCTTAAAAATAGAACAATACCTGCTGTTTTAGTCTTCAGTGAACCGCTCCCACCAAATCAAAAACAAGATTTTTAAAGGAGCTTCTATTACTTCATATATACCATAGTAGCTATATATTACTAGATAGATTTAAACGAAGTTTTGTAATTAAGTTTCCACCTGTTCGGCTAAACAACACTTATTCGTCACCCCATTATCCCTAGCTCGTTTAATGAGTTCAGGAGTACATTTATCATTCAAATGTTTTCTTAATATATTAAAACTACCGTTAATATC
>Ga0209925_1000811_pt1 | contig 15790 bp, 14 predicted proteins | sample SalPonR2_A_D1_MG_FD_185702 | JGI IMG/M metagenome (GOLD analysis project Ga0209925, IMG submission 185702) | Salt pond soil microbial communities from South San Francisco under conditions of wetland restoration - Salt Pond MetaG R2_A_D1_MG... ...
GCGAGGGCAGCCACCAACCCCCCCCCGCGCTTTAAAAAAAAGCAAAAACCGTTCCTTTTGGCCGACGGACGGGTCAATGGCCGAGATCGTGTGATGTCCTTGCTTCTTGGGCCTGACTTGCAACCCTGGTTTGGTGTATGCGTCCTGTTCGTGTCTTGTGGTTGGGGTCACGCGGGCCCACTGCTTTTTCCGGCTGGCAATCGGGGAATCAACACATGGCTTATTGCCAGCTGTAAGTGGATTCCCCTTTTTCCCCAGACGACAACCGCACGTGTCCATCTCCTGTTTCTCTCCATGAATGTCGCCCGGAAGTCGTGTCTTTTTGCTTATCTGATCTTCCCACGGGGCTATGGCCTTGGAAAGACATGGATAACGACGCCGGGATTTTATTAGGGGCCCACCCTCGCTCCACCAGAACATCTGATGTCAGAGAGCACATAAAACCCTGAATTACCCGACCGCGGAGATGGGTTCAGGCCAGCACCCTCACACTGCACCTCTAAATTTCTAAGACATTATGACTGACTCACGTTTGCTCCTTTTTTGCTCATAGACGCCTTTTTTGAACGTTGGGTGGTGCCCTGTGGCCTGTTGTTCTGCCGAGTGGCAGACTGACATGATGGAAGTTGAGGAGGAAGTGGCATCGCCCTCGCTGCCCCCTGCCTCCCAACCCATGCTACCGAGTGCACACATACAGGAACACAACCATCCGGGGCGTAATGCAAAGATTGGTCCGGTCAACTTCCTACAGGGACAACCATCCACAGGGCAGGGGCAGCGGGAAGGGAGACCTGCGGGGTCCGAAGCAATCGGTGAAATCCACAGCTGCAAAATGGAAAAAAGACGTCGACAGGGCGATGGTGACCGAGAATGCAGTTATCGCACCTTTTACGAATTGTTGGAAGAGAAGGAAGCACTTGGGGAGTTGCTGATGCAAAGGACGCTTAAAAACGGTGGGAATCCCCCGGACATCGTTCGTGAGATTCAGCTATCCCTCTTAGGGAGGCTGCGGCCTTTCGCCTCTCCTTTGGGAGGGCGTCGGCCCATCGTGTACGCGGATTGGACCGCGTCGGGCCGCTCTTTGCGGTTTATTGAAGACTTTATGTGCGAGGAGGTAAGGCTCGGGGGGAAGGAGAAACAGGGGAAGCGAACATTTAAGGAAGTGGGAAGAATTTTAGTCGAGAGCATGCGACTACCGCATGTTCGGATGAATTCAGGAGTATATTCCACTTTATGGCGTCCCTACTGGTCACAATGTCCCATAACCGCGTCCATCGCACTTCGTTGTCATTCCTAGGTAATGCCCTTTTATGGTAACACCCACACCACCACGAGCGTCACGGGCCTGCAAACGACCTTGTACCGGCAAGAAGCTCGACATTTGATCGCTGCCGCCATCAATGCGCACATTGACGGGGAAGGGGGGGCGAACGAGCAGGCGGAGGATGTCCTCTTCTTTTGTGGAAGCGGGTCTACGGGTGCGGTCATGAAACTGATCCACGTCCTGAGGCTCAACAATTGGCGGCAGCTGCAACAGCAGCATCGACAACAGCAAGAAAAAAAACAACACCACAAAAAAGCGCAACAACAACCACAAAAAGAACGAGAGCCACCGCATCAACTTCACCTACCCTCCCCACGTCCATCACCGCGGACATCGCAGCCAATACTGGAAGAACGTGGGGGCCCAGAGCCTGCCCAGTACGAAGAAGGAAAGCGAATGGTGGAAAAGAAAGTGAATGGTAGCAGCAGACCTCACCATCCAGCGCAGCCATCCCGCCCACAGGAGCCCCACCAGCGAATGCCCGGCTGCGGGGATAGTGGCCGGCCCGTTATTTTTTCGTGTCCCTTTGGGCACCACTCCAACATGTTGCCATGGCGGGAAACAGGCTGCAAGATCGTCAACGTGAAGGCGGATGGACGCCGGGGATTGGACATGCGGCATTTGGAGCTGATGCTACGGTAGGGCGGGAGGAAGAGCCGTGGAGGGTCCGGAGGGAGAGGCGATCGAACGCGGGGATGGGGGTGGGATTTAGGGTTTTACAAGGCTGGCGGGGAGGGAAAAGAGGCGCTGTGTAGTGCTCAGTCACCTGTCTTTTTCTCAATCTCTCCCCATGCCTTTCCTTCGTAACCTTGTTTTCCATCCCATGGTAGGAAGTACCAACACCGGTTTTTGAAGATCGGGGCTTTCACGGCCGCCAGCAATATCACGGGGATCTGCTTGGATGTACCGGCCATTACGGCCCTGCTGCACAGGTATGGAGCCCTGGCCTTTTGGGACTACGCCACGGCAGCCCCTTATTTGAAAATGGACATGAACGCTTCTAGCTGGGACGGCGGGGCAATGCTGGGGAGCCAGGGGGCTGCCAGGTCGGAGGGGGAGGAAATCGGCCCAACCGGGTCGCCGCAAGGCCCACGGCCATCGTTACCCCCGAACGCGCGGCCAAACTACAAAATCGACGCCTTGTACCTGTCGGGCCACAAACTGGTAGGGGGCCCCGGGACTCCAGGTGTCCTTGTCGTCAAGAAATTTCTGGTCCAGAACGACGTGCCCGAGCGGCCGGGAGGTGGCACAGTCTTTTTTGTCAAGGACCATTCGCACCGGTACTTGTCCAACCAGGTCGAACGGGAAGAAGGAGGGACACCGGATATTCTGGGATCGATCCGTCTGGGCCTCTGTTTCGGTTTGAAGGAGCGGGTGGGTGCCACGTATGCCACGGAAAGAGGCGCGCTCTTTGCGAAGAAGACCTTGGAATCCTTTTGTTCCAACCGAAACATTGTCGTATTGGGAGACTTTCAATCCCCGCGCCTGCCCATCTTCTCCTTTTTGATCCGACACGGACCTTCCTTCCTGCATTACAACTTCGTCTGCGCCCTGCTTAACGACCTCTTCGGTATCCAGGTAATCACCACCACTCGTTTTCCTCTCTTTCTTGCTTCTTCTCATCCCTCTTCATTGCCACATGAACGTCGGGAATGTCTTCCTTTTCCCCGTCTCATACTGGGTGTGAACTTTGGCACGTTCATATCCATCCAAGGTATTGTTCTTCGCCTCAAACTTTCTCCCTCCTTTCCATCCGCCCCTTGATTTCTTTGGTTTGCCTACAGAGCCGCGGCGGCTGCCAATGTGCCGGTCCATACGGGCAACGTCTGTTGGGCCTCTCCCCCGACGCAAGCGACGCGTACGAACATGCGTTGCTCGAGCATTTGGAGGTCCTTCGGCCTGGTTTCTCCCGCCTATCCTTGACCTACTACCATTCCGACCCGGAGGTTGACTACATCATCAGCGCGGTGCACTTTGTGGCCGACCACGGGTCCAAATTCTTGCCCTTTTACCGGTGCAATGAACGCACTGGGGAATGGCGTTACCACACTCAGTTCGGGTCTGCACCGGGGAGACGATGGCTGGCAAGTTGTACGTATGGCATGGGGAGGGCAAGGAAAGGGGGCCACGTAGGACTGGCACATACGAGCGGCGGGGAACAAGAACACAAGGAGCAGAAGGAGAAGGAGGGGAAAGAGAGAGTCCCGAATGTCGATGGTGACGATAAGGAAGGAATGGACGTGATGGAGGATTGGGAGGAAAAAACAAGATGCAGCCGGAAGACCCAGGAAAAAGTGAGCGCAGCTGTCGCAGAATGGGGCTGTGAAAGCGAAGTGGAGCTCTTCGGGATGTTGATGGAGGAAGCGGAGGCATTAACGGAAGCCTTGCCTGACCCCCCGGCGCCTAGCTTCCCTTCAGCACTGAGACCGGAGCACGAGCACTTGCGATTTTTCGTATGGCCGTGGGAAGTGGGAATGGAAGGGGTGGGGTCAAAAGGAAGCGGCGACAGGGCTAAGGAAGAAGCATCAAAAAGTGCCGTGGAGGAGGGAGAGCAGGGGCGGACGCTACAAAAGGAAGAGGAAAGGAAGACAAGAACCATCGAGAAAGGGGGAGCCAGTCAGGAAAATGATGCCCTACGCCTTCCCACGCTGTCTTTCGGCCCCATCACCAGCGATCCTTGCGTGCCTATTCCACCTTCCCGTCCGCCCGGTCCTGCCCCGACATACGGGCCGGGGTATTTCCGACCGTTGCAGGTGACGGGGGTCCGGGAGAGTCCCCGCTATCAATACCGCGAACTCCTTTTCGAAAACCTGACGGAGCATACCCGGAGCAGCAGCCGAAGCAGTCTTAGCTTGTCGGGGGCGGGAAGTAGCTTGGCAAGCTGGAACAGTACAGCCGCCGGCAGTGTCGCGTCCTCCCCCGGCATTTGCCCCTCACCTTCCCCGTCTTGGCGCATGCGAGCTTTGAGCTTGGGCAATGACAGCCCTTCGCTATCGGAATGGAAATCTCAATCTCAACTCCTGGTCGAGCGCACGTTCCTTCCTTCGTTCTCTTATACCTCCTCCGTGTCCCCCAACCACCCGCAAGTCCAATACCGGACGGGTCCCGGGGGGGAAGGCCGCCGCGCCGGTTCTCGAGACTCGACGCCGTCGCGGAAACGCAGCCACGGTGGGAACGAAAAGGGGCCATCGGCCGGCGAAGACAGAGGCCGGTGCACACCCACCTCTCCCTCCCTCCTGACCCGACGTCCATCCCACGGCCAACTTTCGATGCTGGCGGAGAATTTGAAACGGATTGCCACCGGGGGGCATCACCTGCCGCAGCAACCGCCTCGGTCCGTGCTCCACCCGGACAAAGGGCAGCAGAAGCAGCATTTGAATTCCCCCTACCATCAATCCGCGCCAGTTGCGCCCCCGTGTACGACAGCCTCCGACGCCACCTGTCAAGGGGAGCAACCCGGCGCGGTTCCTCAGGACCTGGTCCGCGGCCACGACTGGAGCAAGAGCGACCATGGCGGAAGCAGTCAGGACGGCCAAAGGGGGGGAGCTACAACGACACACATGGCATCAAATGACGGGGCCTCGACCCCGATCCCCTTCCAATGCCGGCAGCGCACGCCCTCCATGCGCCCAACCGTGCCTTCTTCCTGTCCTCAAATGCACCATCTTAGACACCAGCACCCGCATGCACAACAGCCACACGCGCAAAAACAACAATCCGAGCAACCACAGCATCAACAACAGCCGCATCAACAACAGCAACAGCAACAGCAACAGCAGGGAAATCCTCCAAACCCATCAATTCATAGTGCTGTGAAGGGATCAGGGAGTTCTTCGGCCCCACTTCCCGGCCATCCACGTGTGTTTTGCCCCGTTGGTGCCGCCTCCGCCTTCTCCGCGTGCGCCCCCTCCGGTAGCTTAATGTCCTCCTCCTCCACCACCACTGCGACCTCTACTTCCTCCTCTCTCCTCTCCTCCCCTCCTCCTCCACCACCGCCTCCCCCCCATCGTACGGAGAAGCTGACATTCTACACCCATGCCGGAGGCGTGCTTGGCCCTCAGGCTATTCAACTCGTGCAGTCTTCCTTCGAGGTTATTAAACCCGCTGGTGACGCATTTTGTACCTGTTTCTACGACCGTCTTTTCTCGCAGCACCCGGAATTGGAAACTCACTTTCGGTATACGGATATGAAGCATCAGCATGCCTCCCTGTTGTCCGCCTTAGTCCTGGTGATCCAAGAGCTGCTCGATCCCAGCTCTCTTCGCTCCCGCCTCCTGCAACTTGGCAAGCGACACTTCTACTACGGGGCCTCTCCAGCCCACTACGGGCATGTGGGCGCCGCCATGCTCTGGGCTCTTAGTACGCATTTGGGTGAGCGCATGACACAGGAGATCCATGACGCGTGGTCCGACACAATTACCTTCATTGCCACGGTGATGATCGAAGGCGGGAAGTTGGAGGAGGAAGCGGTAAATTTGGCCCAGGAGGAAAGCGAAAGAGAAATTCGACGTTTGAAGGAAGAAGCAGAAATGGCACAAACCATGGTAAAAGAGAGCCATGCCACCACCTAATGCGCGGGATCGTGTGGGATGAGTAAGGGAAGCTTTGAAAGAGTCAACGTTCTTGGGGGGGATGTTGATGGGTTACGGGAAGGGTTATTTATGCTAAAGTCAGTGCGTATTGCCCCGTGTAAAAGATGTATACTTTTACGTCAAAATCTGTACAGCGACGTGTACCTTCACTTGCGAAGCAACCAGTATGGTTACACGCAGGGAATTGGGAAAGGGGATAGGAGAAAGAAAGAAAGGGGGTGAATGTGCCAGGAACACGATGAGTGAAAAATGGCGGGTATGAACTTCCTAGTCAAATTCAGGTCCATGCACATATCATCGAAACTGTCCGTAAGTTTTGGGACCTGATACATGTAGAACTAGATTCCTTAGGGTTCTGGCGGTGTGATACTGCCGAAATGATTTTTGTTGGGTATTCAATAGAAACTGTTGTGGACTTAAGTATGCAAAATACCACTCTAAAACAAAAACCTATTTGAGCGAAGGACACGAAGAGCAGCAGCAGAAAATGTGGAGGTGCCTTTTGTTTTTTGAGAGGTATGGCGTTTGGATCCTAACAGCGCACGAGCTTGTTAGGACGGTGGCTGAGTTCGGCCATCTATTCATCTGATGGCACCTCTGGAAATTTCCGTCTTACTCCGCTTGTGCACAATCACTAGTAGGTTGTAACGAAATGGCTTGCCCGAGTATCTGGCGGTCATCGGAGATTCCGCTTTACCGGCTTTCTTTTGGGGCTGAAGGATCGATCATTCGCAGCGTTGTAAAAAAATGACCTGGGATGGGAGAGGCCAATGTAATCCAGTTCAACAGCAATCTCTGGTCGAGACCACCTTAGCTCGTCCTAGTGCTTTTCCTATGGTCGACGGGGTATTTGGTCTTGTGTGAGTGCCTCCAACACAAGGAAGGCATGCACGCTAAAAGAAAGCTGCATGCATGCATTTAAAATAGCTATTTGGTAGCCTAAGAGTCAGGTCCAAGCACGTAAACCATTGCTGCAACATTGTCATCGTGGCTTATATGGTGCACGCCATCAAGATACTCGCGGATGCCGAATGACAGGTAGCATTTAAATCGCAAGGACTCGTCTGCTGCCTTTACGCAAAGGCAGTGAGGTCAAGCAATCATCGATCGGGACATGAGCGCTACAATTCCATCCGTCCGTCGAGTAGCCGACGTGGTCGCTCCAGCCCTCTTCTCAAAACTGGCGGTTCGACACTCTCAGGAAAGTGTCGATGCCGTGAAAGAAAGTATGACATCGTGTACGTTAGTAACAATGTCTGCCAGGCCATTTCCCCTTGTTTGCCGCATAGTTTTCATACTTTCTTTAAAAGTTTAATGTGGACACACTACCAGTACAATATACACCGGCACAGTTTGCCTTCGCGCCATTTATTTACGCCTTACCTTCTCAGGCGTCTCCCTTGCGCAGCCCTTTCCCGATCAGCAGCACCTGCAGGAGGGTGTACGTAACATACAATATGATCAAGGGCCACGCCAACCCCTTGCCCACTCGGAAACCACTGCAATACCCCACTACCAAATTAGTGCCCAGAGCCAGGTATAAGAAGGACAAGGAGATGTAGGCGCTGTCGTCAAAATTCAGACTAAAGGGACCGGTCCGGAAAACTTTCCACAGGAAGGAGCAGCCCAATCCCATCAACAGATTAAACGTAGGCCCTGCGAAGCAACCCGCAATGGCCATGTCCCCCAGCCCGGCCCGTGCCACTGCCATGTTCGCGATTAAATCTCCGGCACTGTTGCCCCATGCCAGGAGTGTTAAACCCAGGAGGGAAGGAGGGAGGGAGAGGAGTGTTCCCAAGGCCGTCACGACCGCCACCAGCTCCGCCGCGATCGCGTAGATCCAGGCGGAGCACATGACGAAACCCGTCACGGCCAAGGCGAGTACGTAAGGGTGAGCCGTGGGCGGGCGGGACACGTGCGTGGTCTGCCGGATAAAAATAGCCCCTGCCACCCCTACCGCCAGCACTATCAGCGGCACGGGAAAGGCACCTTGACCGACCGTGGCCGTCAAATTCCCACTGGCCTGGAGAAGGAACAAAGGGGCAAACACGGCACACAAAGAGGCGTACCGTCGTGACCAGGCTTCTTCTTCCACCAGGGGGATCGTCAAGTTCCGGGCGAGCAAAAATGGAAAATGCAGGAGGGTGAAGACTTTCTTGGGGAGGGACTGAACCAGGAATTGCGAGGCATGAACTTCCCGGAGCAGAGCCCTACGGAGGCGCCACTGGTGCCAGTACATATTGTCCCAGACCGAATTGTGCCGCCGATGACGATGGACGGGGACGGAGGGGGAGCAAGGAGGGCGGAAGACGCGTACTTTCTGCCCGGTGGAGGGGGACGTGGAGGCGAGAGGGAGAGAGTTTTCGTTAAGGGAAGAGGCAGAGACCCGGTAGGCTTCCTCCTTTCCCAGGGCCGTGGAGAAGGGAGTGAAGGAACGTTTGGTGCTGCTGACACCGGCTGTCTGGCCGCTGCTCCTGCTGTGCGGGCTGTGGCGACTGGAGGGGGATGGGGTCGTCTGCGATGTGAGAGGCTGTCGGGAGCGGCCTTCCTCCGAGGTAGGGGCGGAGGGAGGGGAGGACGCGAGCAGGTCTTTACCATCCAAACATGCCCTCGCCTCCGAGCCTCCCTCGTCGATGAAGTACTCGCTGATCAAACTGTGGGTGAAAGGATGTCTCCCCGCCTCCAGGTTTTGGTTCCGCCGTCGTTTTCGTTCGGAACGCTCTTCCTGCCCTTCCTCCATCCGGGGTGCCTCTCCTTCCTCCTCCTCTCCTTCGCTCTCGCTCTCGCTCGACACCTCGTCTTCGTCCAACAGGAGGAAATCGTGCGTCAATTTGTGCACGCTGGCCGTTTCGGTCGCCCGATGGAACTCCGAAATGTCCGAGGGAGTGAACCAAAAGGCCGAGGTAACCCCGGAGGCACCCGCCCCTCCCTCCAGGCTCGCCCCACACTCCCTTCCCTCGTCTCCATTCACATTCAGAAACAAAGAGGACGCCGCCATCGCCCTCTTTCGGGCCCGGTCAAGGTACAGCACCACCAGCACATATGTGGCGTAAAGGGCGATGTAGACGAGGCCCAGGCCCCAGGTGACCCGCCCGTAGAGCGCCGAGGCCGTGAGGAGGATATTGGCCAGGACCTGGAAGAATATGTCGCGGGCGAAGGCCTGAGGACGCACGGTGGCCGGGTGGAGGAGGGCGACGGCTCCAACCACGATGCTGGTGACAAAGACCGCGGCCCCCAGGATCTCGCAGACGCCGACCAGGACCACGGAGGGGTCCGAGGACGAGAAGGCGGCGATGGAGGAGAACACGTCGGGAGCACCGTTGCCCAAGGCTAGGAATGTGACGCCGGCCACATCGTAGGTTAAGTTCAACTGGAAGGAGGGAGAGGATGCGGGAGACGGGCCAAAGGGATGGAGAGGCCGCACTTGAAACACAAGGAGCCAGGAAGCAGGAAGAAAAAAATAGGAAACAACGTTTTTGCGCCCCTTTTATCTGCCGTACCTCTTGTCTCTGCGGTCAGATTGCTGTATGGTCACGTACCTTGTCGGAAAGTGTCGCCAAGGTAGGGGAGAAATAGGCATCTGCCGTGTGTCCCATCAAGTAGGTGACGAAACATCCCCATGCCAACAAGCATGGAAAAAACAACCATCCATTCTCCTTGAATCCGCAGTGGTACATGTAGAGATAGTCTATGCCCAGGGGCCCGACGTCTGGGCCGGCGCCATCCTCAGGTTGCCGCCAGACGCATCCCCCCGAAGACCCGTCGGCCATGTCAAGTGGACAAAATTTGACGTGGCAGGAAGACTGGCAACACCAGCAACCGGTGAGTCACGGAAAATTGCCCTGAACGAGGGCAGAATTTCGGGCTTCTTGGTATTTCCGTCCTATTTTACCTGTAGAAAGAAGGGGGGGAAGACAATGTGAGGCGGGACGGGAGATCAACAAGTGGAAAAGCCGTGCCCAAACCAGTCTTTGCCGGCGCACTACGCTACAAACAGAGCCTTTCATTCCTTTGTTCATCGTGCCATGGATCCCTCCGGGAACATTTTCAACAACACCGCCCGACCTGGGGCACAACCCTTTTTATAACTCTCCTGGGGTAAGCATTCATCGCGACACCCGTCTGCAGCGTCTGAGCGAGCCGGAGACAAGTATCTAGACGAGGACCGTCGTCCTTACCAGATCAGAAACACCAGGCAGAAGCGCCCAGAGCGCCAGGAACCACGTCCCACGGTGGCTGGTTTTCTTGTGCATGGCGTGCCATGCTGTATTTCTCATGTTTCTCTTTCACAGCACAGAAAGTTGCGAGCCTTCCTGGGCATTCTTTCCATCGTGCAGTCTCCGTCTGCCGTAGCCGGAACTTTCGTTGCGTACCGTTACAACACCAACAGCGTCAACACAACCATGACGCCGATGAAAACCACGATCGTTCTTGTGGTCTTGGCCGTTGTGGGCCTTGCGTTCTGTCCGACAAAGGTGAGGGCGTTCCGACCGACCTCCTTCCTCCCGGCTTTACACTCCAAGTTTCCCACGAGCACGCCTCGGCCTCTCCGCACTCGGACCCATGCTGTGCAAATGAACCTAGCAGATCGATTCTTCCGTGTTGTAAAAGCAAATTTGAATTCCGTGCTGCAGAATTTGGAGGACCCTGAAAAGATTTTGGAACAAGCGGTCGAAGACATGCAAAAGGACCTGATCAAAATCAGGCAGTCTTACGCGGAGGTATCGGCCACGCAGAAGCGGATGGAGCGTCAGAAAGAACAGGCTGAGAACTTGTCGAGCGAATGGTACAAACGGGCCCAGCTGGCATTGTCCAAGGGGGACGAGGAGCTGGCCAGGGAGGCATTGAGCAGACGGCAGCAGCAAGTGGAGGTGGTGTCGTCCCTGGGCGAGCAAATGACGATCCAAGCGGGGGCGATTGACAGACTCTTCAACTCGATGCAGCAGCTGGAAGCCAAGATTTCGGAAGCTAAGTCCAAGAAGGACCAGATGATTGCCCGGGCCCGCACGGCGAAGACAAGCGAGAAGGTCAACGACATGCTCTCCTCGGTGTCCGGAACTTCAAGCATGGACGCCTTCGAACGGATGAAGGAGAAGGTAGAAATGCTGGAAAGCAAGGCTGAAGTGGCGGGGCAGTTGGCGGGTGTCTCAGATTCTTCCTTGGAAGGGAAGTTCAAGTTGTTGGGGGAGAGCAGTGCGGTGGATGACGAGTTGTCGAAGATGAAGGGCATGATCGGACAAGGGGAGAGGAAAAGCGCAGGTTTCTTGCCTCCGGGGATGGCGGAGGCAGAGGTTGACTCTGAGTTGGAGGCCTTGAGAAAGGAAATGGGCCAGCGATGAACGAGGAGAAGGGGAGACGTCGAGGGTGAGAAGCGGGGGAAGGGGGGACAGAGGAATTCGGGGGCATCACTTTGCTCTTGTTGGCTGTATATCGCGGGTGGCAGAGTGGTGATAAAGTCTGATGTCCGAGTAGGTAGCTTTGTCGGAGCCCATGGAAGGACGTATGAACGGTAGATGAGAGAGGGCAGACTCGCGGGCCTACGCACAGGCATTGGCATGTTACACTTTACGTTTGTTCATTTTTGGGGCATGTTTTAAGAAGGCCAGATAGAAGAAATGTACACTCCTTCGCCGCATCACTGCGGTGCAACAACTCCTTTCCCTCGCTTTCCCTCCTCTCCCGGGCCTCAGAGCAAGATCTTATACTTCTCCGAGGGGGGCACCGCGTTCACCACGACCCGGCCGTCGTAGGACAGCGAGGCGAAAAGGAAGGGGTAGGCCGACCAGTCCACGGCGTAGACGCTCTCCTCGTGGTCTTGAATCGCCAGGACCCGCACGTCCGGGGCCTCTGGGCCCTCCTCCGGCTCCCACAAGGGCGCGGAGGAGATGGAGGAGATCCGCCACAGGTTCACCAGGTTGTCCGTGCCCGCACTCAGGAGCAGCTGGTCGTGGCAGGGGTTGTACTTGACCGTCCAGACCCAGTGGGCGTGCCCGGCCAGGCGCTTGACGGGGCCCTGGCCTGTCCGCCGGATATCCCAAAATTTGATGAGTCGGTCTTCCCCCCCCGTGACGAAGCAATAGGGCTTGGCATGGTTGAAATCCACGTCTTTGACACCGAATCGATGACAGAAACCGCTGCTCTGCTCCGTTTCCGTCATCCCTGTGGCTTGCTCCATCCGCATATCCAAGTGTCTAATGCCTCGACCCTGGGCAATCGCTACTTTCCAAGGGTCGTGCGGGTCCCATGCCGCGGCCTGCACCTCCCCCTTTTCCTCCACGCCGAGGTCGAAATTACTCATTTCCTGGGCGTCGCTGCTTCCTTGAAGAGCGTAAAGTCTGGCCTTCTCCCCATCCACTGCCAGCACCTTACCATTGGTTTCTTGCTCCGGGCCCCATAACACGCACCGTACGCGCCCTCCTCCGCCTCTGCTTTTGTTGGCATCATTGTCTACCGGTAAAGTTATCAAGGGCTCCATAGATTGATCACGACTGCCTTTTATAAGCCTGTGTTGTGCTTTGGTACTCTTTTTCGCTCCCTCTCCTGCCAAAAAGGATGTCGTAAATGCTTGCTGGGTCGGAGAATGGCGAGTGGTTGACCGCGGCACATCTCCTGCATCTTTGGAAGGAGAGGAAGGCGGAGAGTGCGGGAACTCGGGTAATGATAATCGCCACAAGGTACAGAGGGGATCGGCGCCTCGACGAGTAGAGCTTGTAAAACATAGAGAAGAATCTCGAGGGGAAGGACTAATGTGCCATATCTCGCCAGGATGAGAATAAGCACTTGCTTCTCTTAATTTATTGGTCTCTTCGGAATATTCTAGGAGGAGAAGCTCGTTTTGGGGATAGTCACGTAAGCCCGCGGCCCCAACGAAGAAGCGATGGTGTTCGTGATCCCCTTTAACAGCTGCCAAACAACGGGATTGATTCTTGGCTCCATAGACGACGGCACCCGAATACATGACCTGTATGCGTGGTAGATAGATAAGTGAAACAGAATTTTAGACAGCCGTGGACGTGGTGAAGGGTTTCTGAGTCGTAATGGTCACGATTATGGCAGCTTGTGTCCTGCCGTTACCGTGCCGTTGGCGAGCCGTTAAATGTTGTCGGAGAAAGGAGACCCGACAATCGACATGATACCTCAGCTCTTTACAAGTTCAAACGTTGTCCAGAATATCAGGCTTATTAAACACAATAAAATGATTCAAAATTTACCTGTTACAAACCTGAGCTATCATGCAGTATTAATGTGCGTCCTGCATCTGCCTCATGCAGAAGGCAGAGAAGAGCCAACCTCCTGTGTCCGATTAGGTATTTCCCTCTCCGCGTATATCATTTATTTCCTTCCGAGTAACATCTCTTTACTGGTCTTCCATGGTAAAATATATTTATTGAGGAAAGCTCCGTACTGTCCGACCATTGAAAAGAAAGGCCACCGCGGCGACGGACATCAAAGATATGGACTCTCTTCAGTGGCCACCGTTGGTCAAAGAAGAGCTTGTATGTCTGTGTCAGTTAATGGAATGTAAATCCGCAAAGCCGACCCATACAGACTATGTAATATGGTCTTATTACTCATAAAATCTAAATGAAAGTGGGAAAATGGTCGTCCGGCCAGCCGTCCTTTCAAAGCACGTGTAGGTGAAGGAGAGACGTTTTCCTGCTCTCCTTGGGAAGTAACCAGGTGTGTAAATCTTCTGCATCATCACCAACAAATGAACGACACCATATTTTTTTTAAGATTACCTTTATTTGCTGTTCACAGAGAAGTTTTTTTGACAACACATTTTCATTATGCTGTCCGGTCATGGACCGCTAGCAACTTTATCAATTCAGCTTCGTTAAAAAAATTATAATTCTTATCTTTGCCGACTCCCAGTCTTCCCGCATTCCGGCCTTGATCTGCTACAAAATCTACTCGTATAGGCCCTTCGGTGCCGAGCTCAGCACAGCAACAATGAGGATCTACTTCGCATCTTATGGTTGGAAGAAAGGAGCCGCATGTTGGTTTTATTGCAGCATTTGAGATACTTCATCCTAGACAGCGAAACCATCACAAAATTAGACACACGGTTCAGATGGAGACACAAGGCAAATGTCGACAAAGTATGTATCAATAGACCAAGGCAAGCCTGGAGATGTACTTACTTGACCCATGTCGTCGTGACAACCCCCTCCAGTCCGCCCCAGTCCATGCCATCTAAAAAAGTGCCGGGTTGGACGCGTACGAGGTCACCCACCTCAAAATCACGCACCATGCTCCCGTCCCTCATTTTAACAGATCCACTTCGGTAGCGCCGGCTTTTGACACCCAAGTAATGCAGCGGCGTGACCTTCCAGCCGGGCACGAAGTTCAACCTCGAAAACGATGCAAGGGATATTACTCGGTGCTGTGCAACCACGACCGAAAAGGCGGAAGTGGACGCCCTTAATCCAAACAAAACCAAAACGTCGATCAGCAATATCGCATGCCTCATTTTTGAATGGAAGGAGAAATCATCCGGTCTCGGTATGCCGTCCCTCATTTGGCTGTAAAAGCACGCCTGTGGAAGAGAGATTGATCAGAAAATAACCTCCCCTCTTCTTTGCAATCTCGTTCCTCCTACTGTGCCTCTGCTCGCGCGGTGTATATCTGCTGTAACACGTCAAGCAATCACCAGGATACTTTCAAAGCACTCGTATGCCATCTAGTTTGGAGTTTCACAGTGCGAGCGCGTGAAGGCGTCGTTGAAGAAGCGGGCGACTGCCTTGTGGGCGATGTTTCTCAGCGCTGGACTTGTGAGACACGTGCTCTTCCGTACAGCAGGCTATAAAGGTTTAAGTGGATAAAAATCGAGCGAGAAAAAGATTTGGGCGCATTTTCTTGTCAAACACTGCAAGTAATTGCTGTAGAGTACATAATTTCTTGCCATGTAGAACGGATTAAATATGCGCCGATCGAATGCCTTGTATCGAATCTCAATCCTCCTCAAATATCTTACGTATAAGTAACGAAAACATTCCCAAAATGCACTCACGTTGATTGTTCATCACCAATTCTTTGTTGTGCTCCAGCGCACAAGTCCCCCTGGACGGGGAAACGACAAACATAACATTTTGAGCCCGTCTGGTCTATCTGACCAGTTCGTGCTCGCCCGAATCTCTCCCGCAAGCTCCATCAATGCAATTACGAGCAAAGCAAGTCTTTACCTATAGGCTTCATATATACACACATTTCAAATAATTAGACATATCATAGCCCCGCAACGGACGGCAAAAGGCACCTTAAAGGCACCTTGGCGTTTGCGTACTACTTACTATACCAGCACATTCGCAGACACATGCAACAGTGATCACTCTTCCCGCATGTGTCTCGATGTAGAAATGTACTCAGATATATTCTCACACAAGTCTCAAGCCTCTCTCAAGACCACCTCGAAGTCCGAATCATTCCTTCTGCCAACACATCGCATCCCTAGGCGATATACGCCCCTGGCCGCGTTTCCCTTACCGGCCCTTCTTTTTCTCCTTCCCTGTCCTCGTGTCTTCATACATACGTCCGGCTGCGGAGGATGTGCGCCATAACGCCCCATACTAATGTCCAGGCAATGCCTATCACGCCCTGGCTCAGCTTTCGGCCCATCCATCGCTCGAGCGCCCGCGCCTCTAGCCCCCCTTCCTCCCCCCGGAGCCACTCCTGCCTCCGCAGCAGCAGCTGTCTCGCGTCTCCCCCTCCTTTATCCTTCCTCCTCCTCCTCGCTCCCCGCCCTCCCCTAACGCGTCCTTCCCGCCTGCCTTCCTCCCCCCCCGGGCCCGCCAAGGGGCTGTCCACCAACTCCTCCAACAAGAGCCCGTCGTAGACTTTCACCTCGGGCAGAAACCCGCCCTCCACCCCCCCC
>Ga0209925_1000814_pt1 | contig 15757 bp, 9 predicted proteins | sample SalPonR2_A_D1_MG_FD_185702 | JGI IMG/M metagenome (GOLD analysis project Ga0209925, IMG submission 185702) | Salt pond soil microbial communities from South San Francisco under conditions of wetland restoration - Salt Pond MetaG R2_A_D1_MG... ...
AAGTAAATTATCAACAATTGTTCTTGTCAATTCATTTATATCCATATCAACATCAAAATTTAACGGTAAATTCAAATCAATAGAAAAGGATTTCATAATTCTAAATATAAAACTATCTATTGTCATTACAGAAAAATCTGAATAAGAATGAAGAATATTTTTTAAAACTTTTTCTGACCTTTTTTTTAATATATTTTCTGATAAATTCAATTCATTTTTTATATCATTAAAAAGAGTATCTTTATTATTTTTCGAAAATTCATTTAGCTTATTTATAATACGAATTTTCATTTCTCCAGCTGCATCATTAGTAAAAGTAACAGCAAGTATTTTTTTATAATATTCTGGATTTCCCAGTATTATTTTTAAATATTCTTTAACAAGAGTATAAGTTTTTCCAGAACCCGCTGAAGATTTATATAAATGAAACGCCATATTTTCTCCAATATTTTTTCTTTATTTTATCAAATAAACCATGCAGATTCAAGATGTAAAAAAAATCAGTTGTACTTATTTCGGTCGTGAGCCTTAGGTCTTCAGTCTTAAGTATAAAAGTGATTCCATTGATGTTAGTTATTCGTTTTTCGTGTTTGTGTGTGTAAAAAATTATCTTTGATAATTTTTTAGTTAAAGTTAAAGCTTCGGCCACACCGTCCCATTAGGTTAGGGAAAGTTTAAGCTTTAGCTACAGTCTAAGTAAAGTAAAATATTTTTCATCTCGTTACGCATTACTAGTCACGCGTGACTGGATTTACTTACATGCGATTCGTGTTTATTAGTAGTTTCAAAATATTTCTTATCTGTAATCTGGATTCTGTTAAAATTCGTGATCCGTCAGCTGCAAACTGTGATCGGACTCTCAACTCCATGTGCAAGGGAAATATTCTCCGAAAGAAGGAGAATCAAAGTTTAGAAAACACCATCCCCTTGGGTAAGGGAAAGTAGAAAAAAGATTACAACAATAATTACTTATCAACAAGAATATTATGATAATTAGAAGATCCCGGGACAAACCCGGAATATGCATCTTTGTCAAATAATTCTTTTAAATCGATAATTGTAAATCGGCAATCGAAATTTTCAAAAAAAATTTCTTATCCTCACAAACACTGACATTAAAATTTAGAAAATAGCAAAAAAAATGGGTTCCAAAACCTCAGGGGTGGGCCTGAGGTTTTGTTTTGTACTATTTACGTTTTTCGCTATGTTCAATTAATGATGAATAAATAACCGGAATAACAATTAAAGTAAGAATAGTTGAGGTTGTTAGACCACCAATAATTGTTATCGCAAGAGGACTTGAAAGTTCACTTCCCTTTCCAAGACCAATTGCAAGCGGTAAAAGACCTAATATGGTAGTGAGGGATGTCATTAAAATAGGTCTAAATCTCAAAGCTCCACCTTTTTTAACAGCTTCATAAAGGTTATACCCATCATCTCTCAATCTATTTATAATATCAATTTTCACAATACTATCATTAACCACTATACCAATAAGAACTACTGTTCCCATCAAACTCATAATATTTACAGAAGTTCCGGTAATAAATAATGATATTATAATACCAATCAGCGCTAAAGGTACTGCTAATATTATTACAAACGGTTGCATAAAAGATTCAAATTGAACCCCAAGAATCATATAAACAAGAATTAAAGATAGAAAAAAAGCAAATCCTAATCCTGAAAATGATTTCCTTATATTTTCAATTTTACCGCCAAATTTAATATCAACATTTTCAACATTTTCCATGTTGGAAAATTCTTTATTAACCTCTTTTATTGCTTTTTCAAGGGATATACCTCTTATATTTGTAAGAATTGTCAATTTACGTTTTTGATCTTCTCTTTTTAATTCATTGGGAACATTAATCTTATTTAATTTCAAAATATCTCTTAATTTATACTGTGACCCTTCAACAGTAATTATCTTTTCAAAAAATTCCTCTTTTGAAGGTACTCCCTTTTCATTTTTAATTTTAACATCAATCTCATTACCTTCTTCATATACTGATGTAACTTCCTCTCCAACAGTCACTTTTTCAATTTCTTCGATAACAGAATAAAGAGGGGTATTTATTGTTTTCTTGAAAAATTCTTTAAATTCAAGTTCTAAAATTTCTCTTTCAAGTTCCAGATCTTTTAATACAAGAGCAAAACCATCTTTTTTTTCGATTCTTCCTTTTAATTCATCCGCTATTTGATTTAAATAGTTAATTTCATGTCCTTCAAGAATTACTTCCAGATCATACTCTCCAAATTCAAAGAAATCTTTATAAATACTTCCACTTGAATAGTATTTAATTTTTCCATTCATTGATTCAAGTCTTCGACTTAAAAAATCTTTCAGGGTATTAACATTTTTTGCCTTTTTCATGGCAATTAGAAAATAACCTGTATTTAACCCAGAAATCTGTTCTCCATAGGTTTCTCCAATATTCACAACATAATAATCAATAATATTCTTTTTTTCATTTAAAACCGATTCAACAAATTCAACATATTGTGTATTACCATCAATTGTATATCCTGTTGGGAGCTTGTATTCCATGAAAAATTTATTATCCTCTACTTTAGGAACAAATTCTCTTTTCAAAAGTGGTGTTAGTGCCATCACAATTATAAAAACTACAGCAGTATATATAATTGTTTTTTTCTTATTGTCCAAAGCCCAATTGAGTGCTGCTTCATAATATTTTTTCACATGTTCCAAAATTTCATCTGTTTTTTCAAAAATAAACTTCCCTTTATTTTTAACAAAACTATTTAATCTCTGAATAAATTTTTTTCTGGATGAGAAAATCATTGGCGACAAAGTTAATGCAACAAAAAGCGATGCAAGTAAAGATACAGCAATTACAAAAGCCTGCTGTTTGAAAAGTACAGCAACAACCCCTTTTAAATAAAGAACCGGAACAAAAACAGCTATTGTAGTGAGCGTCCCTGCCAGAATTGCAAGTGCCACCTGGTTTGCCCCTTTTATAGAAGCTTTTTTTAGCTGTAATCCCTGATTTTTAAACCTATCCATATTTTCAAGAACCACTATGGAATTATCAACAAGAAGACCAATTCCAATTGCCAGTCCCCCCAGAGATAATATATTAATACTAATATCCACTATATAAAGAGCAATAAAAGTTGCAATAATTGAAAGAGGCATAGCCAGACCTATAATAAATGGAGACTTAAAATCATGTAAAAATACAAAAAGTATAAAAAATGCTAAAATCCCTCCAATAATTATCGCATATATAACATTATAAACGGCATTTTTTATTGTTTCAGAATCATCGTATAATACTTTAAAAGAAATTCCTTCTTCCTTACTCTGAAATTCTTTTAACAGTTCTCTAACTTTTTTAGATACCTTAACAGTATTAGCTGATGAAGTTTTTATGATCTGCAGACTTAATCCTCTTTCTCCATTATACTTTGAAAATTGTTCTAAATCTGCTGGTTCTCTTTTTACCTTTCCTATATCTTTTATTTTTAAATTATCTTTTATTTTTAAATTAGAAATTTCTTCAGGAGTTAAATTACTTTTTTCAAGAGATAACGAATATTCATAATTTTGATCTCCAATCTTACCTGCACTACTGGAAATACTATTCTGTCTTAAAACATATTCAATTTCTTCGTAACTTATATTATTAATTATCATAGATCTATTAGAAATCATGACTTTTATCTCTTCAACATCTTCTCCAACCAGCTCACAGAGAGCTACTCCCTCTAATCTTTCAAGTCTTCGTTTGACATTTTCTCTAATATAATTACTTAAAGAAAGAAAATCTCCATCGCTTTGAACCATTATATTTAGTATAGGAGCCTGTGCAGGGTCAAAATATAAAATATTTGGTTTCTCAGCATCATCCGGCAGAGAATCTTTTACCTTGTCCAATTTTTCTCTGGCTTTTAACATGGCATATTCCATGTCTACTCCCCAGTAGAATTCTACAGTAACCATGGATTTCTCTTCAGTTGAAAGAGAGTGAACTTTTTTAACATTTGGAAGAGTACTTAAAGTCTTTTCAATTTTTTGTGTTACATTATTGTCCACCTCTTCTGGAGGAGAATTGTTGACTTTTGTTTCAACAACAATTTTAGGAATATCAATTGAGGGAAGTAATTCAATATTTAAGTTGTTATATGAAACAATTCCCAACAATATAATTCCTAAAAATATCATTGTAATTGTAACTGGTCGTTTAACCGAAAATTTAGGCAGACTCATCTATACCTCCAATTTATTCATTTTCTTTTTTTGAATTTTCAATTGTTACTGGAGATTTATGAGCAAGAGTATAATGGCCTTCTATTATTACAGGTTTTCCAGCCTCTAATTTATCTTCTATTGCAATATTCTCATAATTCTCTTCCCCAACATCTACATAAGTCCAGTAAGCAAGTTTTTCATCATTACGATCTCTAATTACAAAAACTAATTTTTTTTCTTCTCTCTCAAGCACTGCATTTTTTGGAACAAGAACCTTATTCTTCAGAAGTTTATACTGTAACTTGACATCACAAAACATCCCCGGTTTTAATTCATAATTACTGTTATTTACTTTAACAACAACGTAAGTTGAATTATTTTCAGAGATAATCGGATTTACAGAATAAATAGTTCCTGTATATATTTCATCCATTGTAACAGGAAATATTTTTGCAGGAGAACCTTCATTTAACTTTGTTATATCCTTAGCAATAACTTTTGCTTTTATCCTCAAATTTGAGATATCAGCAAGTGTTAAAACCGATCTACCCCTTTGAACATATTCTCCCTGGGAAGCCTCGATATTACCGATAACACCAGAAAAAGGAGCCCTAATCATACACTTGCGATAATTTGCCAGAGCGCTTTTTAATGCCAGTTCTTTTTCTCCAAGTCTGTACTTGATTCTATTTTTAGTTATATCTTCGCTTTTAATTTCTTCTAATGTTTCCTTCTGTATCTTCTCAATATCCTTATCTCTGGAAAAAAGGTCTTTTTTATCTATTTTTATTTCTAAATCTTCTTTGTTTACATCTTCATTTATTGCTAAATATTCAATATATGCTTTTTTATATTCTATGAGAGCCTGTTCATAAGCAACCTTGTAATCAGTATTATCAATTTCAAATAACAGGGTTCCTTTTTTTACATAATCTCCTTCTTTAACCTTAATTAGGATATTTCCATCTACCTCTGCAGTATAATCATTTATCTTGCTGGCTTCTAATTTACCAGAAGACGATATATATAGAGGGAGGTCTCCCCTGATTGATTTTTCAATTTTTACCGGTACTGGTGCAGCCAGTCCCTTACTCTCATCAGCAGCTGATTCATCTTCTTTCCTGAAGAATTTAAAATAACTAAAAATAGCTCCTGCTAAAAAAACCAGAACTATAATAATTGTAATGACTTTTTTCATAATAATCCCTCCATAATTTTATTTGCATTTCCTATATACTTACTTATTTCTACAGCTGTTAGATTGTAATTTTTTAATGTCTGTAAATACTCCATCTCAGAATTAATGTATTCATTCTCTATACTTCTCAATTCTTCCAGGGTAATTAATCCCATTTTAAACCTTTTTAAACTGGCATTATAGTTTTGTTTTAAATCAGGAATTATTTCCTTGTAAAGTTCAATTTTCCTGTAATAATTTTTCAAACTATCACAGAGTCTGTTATAATTAAGATTGATTTCTTCTATTCTATCTTCATAAGTGTTTTTATCTATTAAATAACTTGTTTTTGATAATTTATAAGAAGAATAATTTGAAAAATTACTAAAGGGTATTGATATACCCAAACTCAGTTGATAGTTATTAATTTCTTCAGAGCTGTTTTCAAAATTGCTTTCGTTATAAACTTTTTCCACACCAGCATAAACTTTTATTTCATTGTTAGATTTAGATAATTTATAATTTCGGTATAAATTATCTAATTCAATTTTTCTTAATTCTTTTCTATCTCTTGGTTTCTTATTTTTTAATATTTCATAATTAACATTAGTTAATTCTGAATCTAAATCCTTAATTTTTTGATTTAAAAATATTTCTATAGATTCTTTTTCTCTTGCAAAATCATTTTTAGATTGATAATAATCAAGTTCATAAAATCTATACTCTTTCTTTATTCTATTATAAGTTATCTGATCATATAATCCCATCTTATACTTGCTTACAGCACTTTCATAAATATTTTCATATCTTTCAAACATTTTTTTATTTAGCTCCATGCTTCTTTTAGCAATTAAAAAATCAATATATCTCTCGTATGCCTGATAAAGAATATCAAGAATATAGTTTTTATTATTAATTTTATTTAATTTCCTTTGGTTCCTCCACATTTTATATGAATGATACCCCTCATTGGTCCCCCATAAATACTGTCTCAAACCAATTGAAAAAGAATCCTGTGAAAATTCTTCTTCCATTTCAGAATCATAAGAATCAATTACATGAGAATACTGATAGTTTGAATATATTTCTGTATTACTGGGCAGTAATTGGATCATTTGTACAGATGTATTATAGCTCAGTTCTTTATCTTCATTTACTTCTTCATAAAGTGAATTTTTAGTCTTTGAATAATTATACACCGGTAATTGAGCTGTTACATTAATTTGAGGTAAAATTTGAGATAAATCATTCAATTTATTCCAGTAATCACTTTTTCTGTATAATTTGACATCTCTTTTAATATCACTTTTTTCCATAACTATATCAAGATATTCATCAAAAGAAATACCTTTAATATTTGCAAACAAAGCAATCAAAATTAAAAATAAAAAATATTTTTTCATAAGATTCCCTACCCCTTTTCTCTTTTAATAATTGATTTCAAATATTCAAAAGCAATTTTTGAATAATTAATAAATAACTCAAATAACTCTTTCCATTTTTTAGGTGTTTTAATAAAAGTCCATATAATAATTAGTACTTTTTTCCAGTCAACTTTTTTTATAAAACGCCATAATCCACTATCTTTATATTTTTTATCATTATCTTTGTCTCTTGCAAGAAAATAATATAATAATGGCATAAAAGTAAGTGTGAATATTGTTGCAGTTGTTAATCCACCAACAGTAGCATAACTTAAATGTTTCCATATTTTTTCGTTTGCGCCGGACGAATTTTCACTACTAAAAATTATAATGGGAAGCAAACCCATGATTGTTGTAAAAGATGTAATTAAAATTGGTCTAAATCTATCAGCGGCACCCATTATGATACCCGCTACTTTATTGTAATTCTTACTATTTCTCAAGTGATTTATATGATTTATCATGATAATAGCATTGTTCACGACAATTCCCGCTAATAACATTGAGCCCATTATGGCATGAACTCCAAATGTTAAATTAAAGAAATAATAAAGCCATATTACTCCTACAAAAGCAAGAGGTAATGTTATTAAAATGATAAACGGTTCTGTAAAACTTTCATATAAACCAGCAATAACCATGTATATCAATAAGATTGCAAATCCAAGCAGCATTAGTATATGGCCATAATCTTTATCCTCATTCCACCAGTAATTTGCATCATTCTCTGTTTTTAATGAAAATCCCGGAGGATATTCAATATTTTCCTGAAGGGTTTCTTCAAATTCTTCCTGATCCTGATATCCGCCATTATATTCATAGGAAATAGGATAATTGTAAACCTGATTTTCTCTTTCTATTGACCTGGTACTTCCCTCAATTTTTATCTCTGAAATATCTTCAAGTTTTACCCCTTCTTTAATATACAATTTTTTTAAATCAAAAAGATTTATCTTTTTATTCGATTCAAAAGATAGATCTATAAAATCATTGTCATATTTCAAAATATCCTGATAAACGTTTTCACTAACAAGATAGTTAACCTTCTGCTGTACTTCCCATAACTTTATGTCAAAAGCATCAAGTTTATCCGAGTCAAACCTGAGTAAAACCTTTTTTGTAGAATCTTTTCTAACAACACCGAGTTTTACATCTGTTATCTCTCGAAAACTCAATAATATATCTTTATAAATCCTGGCAAACCCTTTCAATTTTTCATAATTGTAACCCTGCAAATATATCTGGGATGAATACCGGACTCCTCCTGAAAAACCTCCTCCAAAAGAAGGTCCTATACCATATACATTCACATAAACCTGAGACATCCTCTGTCCGTAAATGCTCAATTTTTCTCTAAGGGAATATGCTTCAGCACTCCCTTTATACTCATCTTTAAAATAAACAAGAACATAAGAATATACATCTGAAATTGATGTTCTATAATATTCAACAGACTCATTTCCTTCAATTAAATCTTCAAATTTATAAACAGCGTTTTGTAATCTAAATTTTGGCACATTTGGTTTAGATCTAAAAAAACAGGTTATATAAGGATTATAATCTCTTCCTCCCCAACCAAAAGAACTTTTATCAACATCAGTTACAAACTTAAAAATACTAAAACCAATAATAAATACAAGCAGCGGAAGAGCGAAATATCTAAATTTCAAAATTACTGCAATATATCTTTTATAAAACTCAATAGCTTTATTTTTTGTTTTTTTCACTTTTTCTTCAATATGCAGATAACTAAATGCTATGGGAATTAAAGAAAACGAAATTAGTACAGAAGCAAGCAGTGAAACAACTACAGTTTTAGCAAAAGGAATATAATAAATTTTTAATTCTTCCTGTAAAAAAATAAAAGGAACAACAACACAAATTGTTGTAAATGTAGAAGCTATAATTGGTATAAACATTTCATTGAAAGATAATAATATAGCATCCTTTATCTTTTTACCACTATAAAAATGTTTATGTATATTTTCATAAACAACAACGGCATTATCAACAAGAAGTCCAAAAGCCAGAGCAATTCCACTTATTGTAAATTTATTTAATGATTCTCCGGCAAAAAATAAATAATTAATCGCAAATGAAACCGAAAGAAATATAGAGGACATTGTAATCAGAGAAGGCTTAATATGTCTCATAAACGAAAAGAGTACAAGGAAAATAGCTATTACTGAAACAACAACCCTAAGAAGTATATCTTTATATCCCTCTAAAACCTTTTCACCTTCATTATCCTGAATTTTAAAATTAAAATTTGCAGATTCCTTTTTTATCTGATTTAATTTTTTTTCTACTTTATTTGATACTATAATCGCGTTTGAATCCTTTGACTTTGCTAAAACTACATATACAGCCGGACCGCCATTTACCCTATGTACAGTTCTTGGTTCACTATCTTTGAAAGAAACTTCTGCGATCTGTGAAAGTTTTATTCCATTTTCTACTTCCCAGTTAGAAATATTATTTATATCAATTTCATTTTTAAAAGTTAAATATAATCTCTTATTTTTATTATCAATTTTCCCAAGGGCTACCCTTTTATTGGAACTTATTAATTTTTGAAAAAAATTAGAAAAATTAATATTATATTTTTCAATTGCATCACTATCATATTTTATTGATAATTCTTTACTTACATCTCCTTCAATAGATATTTCTGCAACTCCCGGGATTTGTGCCAGATCTCTTTTTAGCTCATTCTCAGAAAATTTGGATAATTGATATTTATCAAGATGATTACTAAAAAGATAAAAACTAAAAAAAGTGGTTTCATCAATATCCTGTGGAACATAATGCTGAACATTAATGGTTCTTACTCTCTCAGGTAATTTATCTCTTATTGATGATATTTTTTCATTTACAAGAAACATCTCAAAATCAACATCAGCATCTCTTTCCAGTTCAAGAGTAATTCTTGCAAATCCCAAGTAACTATCAGAAGTAATTTTTCTGATTCCCCTAACCGTATTTAAATTTTCTTCTATGATAGAAGTAACATATTTAACCATATTTTCAGGAGATTGTCCCTGCCATGTAGTTGTTATTGTTAATTTGGGATAATTAACTTCTGGCAAATCTTCTTTTGGAATATTAATAAGTGCATAGATACCTGATATAATAATTACAATAAATACTAAAATAAAACCTTTAGGACGTTTGATAACAAGATTTCCAAAATTCATAAATTATTTACCCGCTTTCGAATTTATAACATCCACAAACCCTTACTATAATTGATACGTTTAAAACCTATTTTGTTTCAGTTTTTAGCAATTATTAAAAATAATTTGACTTAAAAGAATTAATGGGGTATTATTTTCATGGGTAAATTGTTTCGGATTTAAAATATTATTATAGGAAAGGAGTAATAATGGATACTGAAAGTTTATGTTTGTTAAAAGATATATTTAAAAAAATTTACAAGTTTGAATCAAGTCTACAAAAAAAATTTAGCCTTTCTATAAACGAAATATTAACGCTTTGCACTCTTTCCGGAAAGAAAATGAGCTCATCGGAATTAGCAGAAGACATTGGAGTATCACCTTCAAGAATGTCAAGAATTATAAAAAAACTTGAAGATAAAGAATTCATAGAAAGATCGCTATCTAAAAAAGATAAGAGAAAAATGTTTTTTAACCTTACATTAAAAGGGGAAAAACATTTGAAAAAATTGAAAAAAAGTGATATTTCTATTCCAGATTTAAAAGGTTGTTTTTAAAAAGTGTGAGAAAATTTTAACTTCCCCCACACTCTTAAAATTTAACTTAATAAATTTATTATAAAATTATTTCTCCAGATCGTTCTACTACACTTAATAAAAAATCTCCTGATATTGTATTAAATTGTTTATTTTTCAATCTTGAGTTTTTTAACTCAACGTCTCCACTTATCGTTTTTGCATCAAAATCTAAAATGTCACAATTGTATCCCGTGAAGTCACCGCTTGTAGAATTATATTTCAAGTAATTAATTTTACCTTTATTCAAACTTACATCTCCACTTGTAACATTCAATTGGAAGTTCTCAACTTCAAAATTATTCAAGCCAAGATCTCCACTGGTACTTGAAATATTTGCATTTGCTGTGTTGAAATTTGAAATAGTTACATCTCCACTTACATTTTCAATTGTAAGACCTTCACTGCTTGATGAATTTATTATTGTTAAATCTCCACTTGTTGAATCAATTTTAAGCTTTTTAAAGCGAACATCCTTTATATATCCAATCCCGGAAGTTGATTCCACTTTAATCTCCATATTTTTAGGTACATAAAACACATATTTTACATTTAGATAATTAACAGAACCTTTTATTTTTTCTTCAACAGTTAACTCTCCATCTTCCTGTTTAAAATCAACAGAGTATTTGTCTTTTGGATATTTATATTTGAAGACTTTTGCTGTTAACTTACCATCTTCACTTCTCAATATACTATAATTAGAAGCAACAACTTTAAGAGATAAGGAATCAATATCCTCAAATGAATATTTTTCAACACTCTTCATGTATTCAGTCTCATCTTTGATGTTATCCGTATTAATATTAATATTTAATCCATCATCGCCAAGCAAATCTCTACCTGCCAAACTATCATTAATTTTCTCATTTAAAAAAATATTATAATTCATCTTTCTGTTTATGGCATAATGAGTGATTTTACCAGCAAGATTTCCTATAAGCTGACCAAGAAATCCCAGGTTTTTCTCTTCTCCTTCACTTTTAAGAATCAATCCTTTTTTCCCAATTTCAATTAGGTCGCCTTCTTCCGAAGTAATAAAAATTCCATTATCATCTATTTTAATAACATCGTCTCCATCTGTTATAAAAATTTTCCCATCTTTATTTAATTCCACAAAATCTTTTCCATCTTCGCTCTCTATTTTTAAGACACCATCATAAAATTTCAAATTTTGCTTATTTTTAGTAACATTAAATTCTATGTTTTCAGGAAATGCTATCTCATCAATTGTTGATTTGTCTTCCCCTGTTATTGAAATCCTGTTTCCCATTACATTTATCTTTATATTTCTTCCTTTTACTATTAAATATTCCGAATCCTGCAGTTTAACATTTTTTATTTTATCAATTTTATCAAATTCAAGTTTATAAGATTCCTGGCTTAATTTGATTTTACTCAAACCAAAAACAGGGAAAGATAATAAAAATACAATAAATACAATAAAAAATTTTTTCATATTAATCACCTCTATATTAAAAGACACATTCTATTAATAAATTGTTTCATTATAAGATATATATTTTTTTGAAAAATTTTAATTGTAGAAAATAAAATCATTTCAACCAGGATAAAGGAGATAAAGGTCTTTTTTTATGTCTAATTTCAAAATGTAAAATTGGGGCTCCATCTATTAAATTATTCCCGGTAAGCCCAATAATTTGTCCTGCATTAACTTTATTTCCTGTAGCTATTTTTAACTTAGAAAGATTTGTATATATTGTGTAATAACCATTACCATGATCAAGCATTACAGTTTTACCGAAACTAATAAAACTTTCAGCATATACGACAATACCATTTGCAACTGCACTTACAGGTGCATTATATCCAGTTTTAATATCAATACCAGAATTAGTAAAAGAAGTATTATATTTATTGTTTACTACCTTACCATAATTCTGGTAGATGGCTCCCTCAACCGGCCAGATTAAATCACCTTTTAAATTTCTGAAATTAATTTTACTTTTGTATGATACAGCTCTTTTTTCAAGTTTATCTAAAAGGCCATTTAACTTGGCTTTTCTTGACTTTAATTCCGATATTAGATTATTGTAATATTCTTTCTTATTCCTGATTTTGTTCAAGGTATTATTCCTAATATTTTTAGTTCTCAATAATTTTTTCTCGGATATTTTCATATTAAGATAGTTTAATCTTAAATTGTCTTTAATCTCTTTTTTCTTTTCTAATTTATTTTCCATTTCTTCATGTTTATTAATAACTTTATTTATGATTATATAATTATATTCTCCAAGAATTGCAAGTAAAACCATCTTTTTTTTACTCATGATACCCGTATTTGGCATGAAATCGATTATCTTATATCGTTCATGATTTATAAAACTGTCATAAAAAACATAAGATAGTACTTCTTTATATTTTTTTAATTCTTCATCAAGTTCACCAATATCCTTGGAAATAGTTTTTAAATCTGAATTTATTTTATTTAATCTTGAAGCATAATACTTTTTTTTGCTGTCAAGTGATTCAATTTGATGTCTTAGACTATTAAGATAATTTAAGATTTCTCCTTCTTTTTTTTCAAGATACTCACTCTGGGCTTTAGATTTTTTTAATCTTTCTTCTACTTCTTTTAATTTTTGTTCTTTTTCTTTAATTTGAATTTTGATATCAGGATATATATTTATTAAAAATATAAAAAAAAGTATTAGAGATATTTTTATTTTCATTTTTTAATAAAACCCGTAATTGCTCTTTCAGTACCCGATACTGTAATCAAAACAGAAATTAGCAGGGGAAAAATAATTTGGTCCTGATTCAGGAAAACAAGATTATCCAGAACTTTTGAAATGCCGACAAAAACATAATTAACAATCCCATAAGAAATTAAAAAAGAAATAACGGTGTATATAAATGTTTCAATTAGAAAAGGTGTTCTAATATATAATTTTGTTCCACCAACTATTTCCATAATTTCAATTTCTTTTTGAACAGAAAATAAAGCCACTTTAAAAATATTCATCCATAGAATATATGATACTATTAAAAATATTACAATTAATCCTATAGTTCCGAGTTCCACCCACTGAGATATTTTAAATATATTACTAAACCAATCTCTCGGATATAATATTTCTTCAGTTTTAAAATTTTTTAAATCCCTAACAAATAATTCAATATTTTTTAATGTCCGATAATTAGAACTAACTTTAATTAAAAGAGTTGGGGGTAGAGGATTTTCATCAATTAATGGATAAATCTTTTTAATTGTTTCACTTGATTCAATAAAATTTTTGAGATTTTCTTTAGCATCATTATAAATAATCTCCTTTATATCAACATCTTTATTTTTTCTTGCAAAATTTATTACTTCATTTACTTCTTCTGTAGTTACTTCTTTTGAAAATATTACTTCTATTCTAATATTTTTATTTAAATTTTTAATAGCGGTCTTCATATTATTATAAAACAATAAAAGAAAAAGATTCAGCGAAATTATAATAACCATTGTTATAATTAAAACAATACCAATTTTTCTGTGGTGTATTAAATTTTTCAATCCACTTTTTAAAAGATAAAAAAACTTACTCATAGATTCTACCTTTATTAATCTTTAATTTGCGATAAGAAAATTGATTTACAAGTTTATAATCATGGGTTGCCATTATAACAGTTGTTCCATTAGCATTCAATTTTTCTAAAACCTTTATAATAGAATTTGAAATTTCAGGATCAAGATTACCAGTTGGTTCGTCTGCAAGTATAAGATCTGGATGGGTAACAAGAGCCCTTGCAATTGCAATCCTTTGCTGCTCTCCTCCTGAAAGTTGATATATTGGAGTATTAATTTTATGACTTAACCTCACCTGGTTTAAAACTTCCAGCGTTCTCTTATGGGCTTTTTTAGGAGAAAATCCAACTACATTAGCAGCAAGTTCTAAATTTTCATAAGCTGTTTTATAAAACATCAATTTGAAATCCTGAAATACTACACCCATCTTCTGTCTTAATAAAGCTCTCTTTTTATGAGAATAATTTTTTACCTCATCATCGAAAAGGTAAAAATCCCCTCTTGTGGGAACTTCTTCCAGATATAGAATTTTTAAAAAAGTTGTTTTTCCTGCACCACTTGGACCAATTAAAAAAACAAATTCCCCTTTTCCAATGTTTAAGTTTACATTTTTCAAAGCAGGCCAGGTTTTGAGATAGGTCTTATATAAATGATTTAATCTAATCATATTTAGATAATACCAATAAATTTCTCATTATTCAAGAATAATCAAAAGTAGAATAATTATTTCTTGATTTTATATTTAGTATTCTTAAAATAGAAGCATGATAAAATTTTATAAGGAGGAAATATGAAATATATTATATTAGCTGGTGGAACAGGAAAAAGATTATTCCCTTTAAGCAGAAAGAAAAAACCTAAACAGTTTTTAAAACTTTTTTCTGATAGAACATTAATTCAGGAAACTGTCATGAGATTGAATTCAAATAAATTTAAAATTGTCAGCAGTAAAAAGAATTTTTATAAATTAAAAGATAATCTTAAAAAAATAAACAAATATAAAAAAAATAGAATTCTGCTTGAACCCTTCGGAAAAAATACTGCCCCAGCAATTATATATGCATTAACACAATTTGAAGAGAACGATATCATAGCAGTACTTCCTTCTGATCATTATATTAAAGATAAGAAAAAATTCAAAAAATGTTTGAAAAATGCTGAAGAAATAGCAGATAAAGGATATATTGTTACACTGGGAATTGTGCCACAATATCCGGAAACCGGATATGGATATATTAAAAAATCCAAGAAACTAAACGATAATAGTTTTTTAGTAGAAAAATTCGTTGAAAAACCAGATTTTAAAACTGCTAATAAATATCTTGAAAGCGATAATTATTACTGGAATGCAGGAATGTTTGTTTTCAAGAAAAAAACATTTATTTCTGAATTAAAAAAAATAGATAAAGAACTTTATGATTTTTATAAAAAAATTAAAAATAATCCTGAATCCAAAAATGATGAATATAAAAAAATAAAAAATATTTCTATTGATTATGCTGTAATGGAAAAAACAGATAAAATGGCTGTAGTTGAATCACAATTCGGATGGAATGATATTGGAAACTGGAAATCATTGAAAGATATTTTAGGAAAAAATAATGAAAATGTTGTAAAAAACACAAAAGAAGTTTCATTAAAAAGCAAGAACAAC
>Ga0209925_1000817_pt1 | contig 15736 bp, 18 predicted proteins | sample SalPonR2_A_D1_MG_FD_185702 | JGI IMG/M metagenome (GOLD analysis project Ga0209925, IMG submission 185702) | Salt pond soil microbial communities from South San Francisco under conditions of wetland restoration - Salt Pond MetaG R2_A_D1_MG... ...
CCGGATACCCTTGCATTTTTTTACTGAATCCGGCCTTTCTCATGATGAAGCTACTAGATTAAAAGAGGCATCCAGAGGACTAATAGAGTCCCAATTTCACTTCTTTTATGGTATAATAGATGTGTTTAAAGACAGTATAATAGGGGTAATTTGGATGTCATATAACCCCATATATCTCTACATTAATCTGCATCTCATTTATCTGGATAAGATGTATCAAGATGGCAAAAACGTGGAGAGATTTACACAATTTGTAAAGGAAGGATTGTCTTGCATACAGGCCAAACGTATAGTAACATATACAAAACATTATCGGATAAGTGAACGCAAAGGGTGGAAAGTTGCTGAAAAAAGCCGATTAGTATATCATCCATTGGATAAAAAGGAGGAATAAATATGGGTGGCATAACAGAAAGTATTTTTGGTGGCGAAGAACAAGAGAGTGAACCAGTTCAAACAGAAAAAATGACAGACGAACAGTTAGATCTTCTAAAGAAATTGTCTGAACAAATTTCCGGTCAAATAGGTAAAGGTGTAGAACCTTATCCAGGACATACTATAGCTGATATGTCAGACTTAGAAAAGGCTATGCAGCAATATGGGCAACAGTATAGCGAAAATGTCTTGCCTACTATGCAAGAACAAGGCATGGGTCTTTTAGAAGGTCAGGAATGGGAACCTGGACGTGTTGAAGGTATGTGGCAAAAATCTGTATTTGATCCTGCCCGACAACAGTTTGAAACTGAGATTATGCCAGCAATGATGGAAAAATATGCTGGTGCAGGATCATTAGACAGCTCAGCATTTAATAGAGCATTAGCCCAGAGCGCTGCTGATCTACAAACTCAAACACAAAGCCAGTTGTCGGATTTAATGTTCAAGTCTTGGCAGGATTATCAAGACCGTAATCTACAAAGACAGCAACTTGGCCAATCACTTCTTGGCCAGACATTGCAAAGTACACAAGGATTGCAGCAGATGGGGCAGTTACCACGGAAGGTTGAACAATCTCGTTTACAGGAACAAGCTAGTAAATGGATGTATGGACAACCCTATCAGAATCCATGGTTAAGAATGTTGAAGTCTGGACCATTGTCTGTCTATCCCTATGGAACAGGACAAAAATCATCAGGGTCTTCTTCCGCCGGTATAGGCGGTATTTTGCAGGGAGCCGGGACAATGATGATGGGCTTATAAGGAGGAAAAATTATGGCAAACAGACCATTTCTCACGCAAGACATAGGTTGGGACGATCCTTTAAAAAATATTATGCAAGAATTGGGCCAGTTTGCAGTAGGTGTGAGTGGTATGGCCCCACGATTAGCTCAAATGCAGCAACAAGCTATAAAACAACAGCAGCTACAAGAAGACATGGGCATGTTGTCTCAAGCTTTAAAGCCTGAAAGGATGCCTCCTGGCCAAGAACGTCTAAAGGCATTAGAGCAAGGTAAAAGCCCTATGCCGGACAAACAAGGCAAAGTTAAAACACGTCCACAATCAATCGAACAATCTTTGTTGAATATTATGGGCAAAATGCAGACTCGGGAAGGTATTGGCCAAGCTTTTCAAATGTATAATCAAGCTATTAAAAACAGACAGCCTTCAGGCACAGAAACAATGGATTACTACGTCCGTGATGAATCTGGTAATTGGGTAGGTCGCAGTTTAAGGGTCCCTGCTGGAAGTTATAATAAGGCCCAACAAAAAATTATTAACCAATTTGGTGAAGAAAATGTATCTTTTGGGGCTAAACCAGAATTGACTAAAACTGGTGAAAAATGGTCAGAACCTTATCAAGGCCCTGGTGGCCAATTTCTACAAAAGAATTTGAATACTGGACAAATAAGAAAGGCTTATAAAAAACCTACTCCCGAAGAGGCTGAACCGGCCATGAAGATCAACCAATGGTATAATGAAGCTTCGCCTTATCTACAGCAGTTTTATGGTACGGTTAAGGAAGGTGGGTTCAATGTTAACCCCAGTAAAGTGAAAGAATACAGACTTGCTAATAAATATCTTGAACAATACGCCAAAAACCACCAGAATATTGGACCTTTAGAAGCAGCCAATCTAGCCATGGATAAAGCCAAAAGAGACCTTGGTAAAGCAGGGGTACGCACAGAAATGAAAAAACGGCCTTCCCAAGATCAAACTATGATCTCTTCTAAAATAGTTGAAAAGGCTATTGGCCCAGAGTCCACAGTAAAACAATGGATTAACAATACTTTAGGGGCGGCGAAAAAGGGCCAGATATTTCCTGATGTAGAAAAGTCCAGAAATAAAGTAAGGGCTTTTAATCAGGCTATAAGACCTCTGTTAACAGTAAGCTCAAGAGGGGCTAAATTTGATGTAGAAAATATTAATAAATATCTGCCCAATCCTGACAAGTTCTTTCAAGACCCTGACGCTGCTGCCGACATATTGATAAACTTGAATGAGGTCTTAGGAACTTCTATAGCTACCAAAAGAGATATTCTGGAAAATAAATCTCTTCCTACATCAGAAGCAGAAAGATTGCTTGAGGATATTAATAGGTTAGAAACTGCTAAATCTTATATCCCAGACAAAGAGTCTATAAAATTTGAAGTAAAAAATGTTGGTAAGGAGCAAGAAGAAATATCTCTTACTGAAATTATGAACATGGATACAGAGACGCTGAAAAATATTGACCTAGATAGTCTAAATGCCGCCCAAACTAGAGCTGTTAGAACTAGGGCACAGCAACTAATTAAGAAGCAAAAAGGAGCAAAATAATATGCCTACTTTAGAAGAATTAGCTCAAGGAACCCCAAATCAAGGGAGTGCGAGCGATACCCCTGCTAAGGTAGAAGGTATGGATATTAAAGATATGCTTTATCGTATTCCTGCACAGTTCAATATTGGTCTAACACAGGCTTTAGGGCTTCCTAAAATAGGTGCGGATTTAATAAGGAATATAGCAGGGTATAAGGAAGAATCAGGACTTCCTTCCGCTAGAGATATTCAAGGGTGGATGGCTGAACGTGGCATGACCTATGAACCCGGGGAAGAACCTAGTACCACGATGGATAGATTTCTTCAGAATGTAGGAGCTTCGTCATTGCCCTTGGCAGGAGTAGCTTCAAAAACAGGTCGTAGTGTTGTTCCTATATTTGAAGAACTGACGGCTTCTGCTGGAGGCGCTGTTGGTGGAAAAGCTTTGGAATCAACAGATTGGGGCCAAGAAAATCCTACATTGGCCAGAGCTATTGGAGAATTAGGTGGCGGGCTTGCTGGCACGGCCGGTGAAGCCGGTAGGATAGCTAGATTTACAGGCCGTGTTATTAAAAAGCCTGTCAGTCATACCCCTCTTGGATTAGCCAAAGCACCTTTTAGGGGTAAATGGGCAGAAAGTAGGGCCGCTTCAAGGCTAGGCAAAATCGATCCTAGTGGCAAAGTTACTGGGCAGACAAGCCTTACACCTACACAAGAACTAGATGATCCTAAACTAGCTCAGTTAAGGGCCAGGATAGAGGAAGAATACCCTAAAGAGTATACAGCCGGAACCGAACAAAGGTCTGAAGCTGTTAAATCACTTGAAAAAGAAGCCCGAATTGGAGAAGGGAATATAGAAAATGTTAGGGAGTTTATTGACAGACAGTTTCGTAATGCTGCCTCAGATGCAGAAAAATATATGAGACGTGTTACTGAAGTAGATAATCCTATTACATACAATCGAGCAGCCAAACACAAGCTTGAAAACGCTTATGATGTTGCCAGAGAACAGGAGAACAAAATTTGGAATAACTTACCTGATGTAAAACTTAGCCCGAATAGGCTGATTGATTCCTATACGGAAGAATACCGAAATATTACTGAGGGTGGAGACATAGACGAAATTCCAAGTATTGTTAGACGAAAGTTAGGCAAAATTAACAAGTTCGGTAAATTGTCTGGCGGAGAATTAGTAAGCCCTAAAAAAACACAGACTTCTGCCAAAGCCCTCCACCAATTCTACAGCCGATTAGGACGAGAAGTAAGAAAAAAGGCTGAAGGTGCTGGAAACACGAACGAAATAAGGATATTGAATAATCTTAGGCGTTCTATTTTGCAAGATCTTGAAGACTCAGCAGTAGGTAAAAATTATAGAGAAGCTATAGACTTCAGCAGAGACCTAAACGAAAAGTTTACTACTGGAGCAATTGGGGACATATTAGGCTTTAATAGAGGACAAGCTACTCCTGAAACACAGACACTAGATGATATTTTGTCTGGAACTACACAAGAAGCCAGAGAAAATGTTGAACAACTTCTTAGGGCCAATCCTGGTATGGAGGACGATATTAAAAATACTATAAAATCAAGGTTTGCGCTATCCGCACAAAACCAAGAAAATCTTAAGATCAATCAACGTACCGGTAAGGCGTTTATACGCAAACATGAAAAAGTTTTAAACGTATTTCCAGAACTGAAAAACGAGTTGACAGAGGCGGTTGAAAAACAAAGTCGAGTTGATCAATTAGCTGGTGTAGGACAAATATCTGAATATTCTCCCTTAATTAAAGAAAAAAGTGCTGCTAGTTTATTTTTGGGATCAGATCCCGGAGACGAGCTACAACATGTTATCAAAACAGGAAAAAAGAAAGGAAAAACCCTTGACTTTTTCAAAGATCTTAAAAATGAGGTATCTAAAGATCCTACAGGAAAAGCTAAAGAAGGTGTTAAAAATGCTTTTGTAGAAGAGATGCTAAATTACTCACGAAAGACTTCTTTGGAAGATCCTGTAACAGGCAATTTAATGCCTAGTGGCAGAAAATTTTTAGAAAGGCTAGACAATTTAGAACGTCCCCTTAAAGAATCTGGAACATTTTCAGAAAGCGAACTCAATAGAATGAAGCAAATAGGAAAATCTCTCAGGGGCATAGAGACTGAGTTTTTGGGTAAACCAAAAGAACCTATATTGACTGGGCCTGTAGGTAGGGGCCTAGATTGGGTGGCTGCTAATTTAGGCGCTAGAGTAGGGCAAAAGGCTGCTGGTGCTGGTATGGGAAGTTCAATACAAATGGCTGGACGTACTTCTTCAATGTTTCAAAATATAGCAAGGAATATTACAAAAGATGAAGCTATAGACTTGCTCATAGATGCCACAAAAAATCCAAAAACATATAATAAACTGGTCCAAAAAATTGATCGACAAAACCAAACTAAACTTAAAAAAGTGTCTGACTTTATTATTAATAGAGCAAATGAACTGTCTCGCCACAAACCAAAGTCTGGTGCGGCTATTCCTGCTATTACTCATGCTGAAGAAAGTAAAAATATCTCTCAAGAAAGACAGAATACTCAAGGAGTTCTTGATCAATTAGGCAAGGAAAAACAAGATACTAAGCAATTACTCAACCAACTAAAATAATCTATTAAGCAGGGGGGGTTGCACGCACACCCCCCTTTTAAAATGTATTTAGTTTGACATTCCTTGGATTATGGAAAATTTTTGAAGCTTTTCCAATCTGTCCAATTTTTCCTCGACAGTTTCCTTTTTTTCTTCATTTTGCCCATTGCAGAGCATATCATATACTTTGTTGTGTTCGTAGATCTGTCCTAGTGTCGCATCTGTGTCTTTGGGCGAAGGATAGATCCGGTTGAATACAGCACAGCATGGACTATTTCCTACGGTAGTATTTGTAGTTGTTTGGCATCCCAGCCCGCTTAAAATTACGCCTAGCGTTGCGACGAAGATTAATAGCCGTTTTAATCGCATTGTTAGCTACCTCCAATTCATGCAATTGTTCTTTGTTAATAGCAGCCTTTTCTAACTCTTTTTTGTCAATCCTTTCCATGATCTTCATAAACAAGCTTAAAACCAAAGTTATTATTTTAAGTATTCCTGTCATGCGCCATTCTCCCACAATTTTTCGTTTATATCTAAAAATACATGCTCATAAAAAAGAGACATCCTAAACAATAGGGACTTCATAACAGCCCTCATATCTGGATGTGCGTCTTTGGCTGTCCTAACTTTGAGTATATGCCGCCACTCTCTAAGGTTTGCAGTCATATATAACTCAGTTTTTAGGCTATTGGGCAATATAGATCTAGCTGATTGAGGACTTACCGACATTCTCATATATTCCATATAATAGTCCTCTATATTTTCCATCAACCGTTTCCACATAAAATATTCTGTTGTGCCTTTATACATAGTCGCAGGTTTTATAAAAGTCAGTTCTCTGTTAAATCCGCCAAATCTGTACTGCCCATAATTACACCAACGAGTACTTTCTTGAGAAAACCCTGCCAGTCTATGCCTAACTAATTCATGGCTAACTCCCCGGTCACATATAATATGGGCTGTTACTGATACATGTTCAAGAACACTTTCATGGCCTCTCTCGATACATTTCAAAATCAGTTCTGTGTCATCTACCAAACCTTTGTTTTCACTACTGGATTTAGTACATGTCCTAGCTGCCTTAGCTATTCTATGATAAGCTGTGTTGGTTGGAGGAAAATCAACCAATCTAACCATTGGATCTAATATTCTCATGAAAAATCTCCATTATTACTGTCTCATCATTTAGTATATTTCCCATACTGTATCCCCATCTCCCATTTCGACATTTTCCCACTTATTAGCCATACGATCTATAATTGGAAGGATCTCAAAATCAAAATTGTTCAACGCCCTTCGTCTACACTCTTTATACGGTGTTTTAAAAACTACAAAAATCGTTTCCCAGTCGGTTTTTACCCATTTTTCCCTGGACCTCTTAGTCACATTACACTCATCTAATATGATAACATCATGACGGCCATATACGAGCAAAGAATCAACAAACGTGCTTGTTAATGTTTGCACCCAATCTTCAGCTTTAGCCAAAAATCTTTCTCCATGAAGGGCCAATCTTATCGAATCTTTATTTACGATAGGGACTCCTTGATCTTTAGCCCAAGTACTTTTTCCGCTTCGTGGCAGACCTACAGTTACAAGCAGTATTTTCATTAATTGCCCCTTTAAAAAGGGAGTGCGTGCGAACACCCCCTGCTTGCCCTGTTTATTTGTCAGGATCGTTTTTGGTAAACTTTACCATCTCTTCCTTTGTTACCTTGTCATCATCAATCATGTTGACGAACATACGGCATTTTTTCTTGTACTTTGCATACTTTTCGCCAAACAATGCCGATAATACTGTCAATCCTACTGTGATTAAGGTAGCCAATGTTCCTAAATCAATTCCTTTTAAGAAATCCATACTGTACCTCCCTAATATGTTTTTGACTGCCGCCTATTCCCAGGGATGATAATTCTTATATCCACACATGAATATAAGGGCTGGTTTCGACGGCAAATTTTAAAGCATGTTTTTTAATAATAATAATTACTATTTAATCCTCCTTTAAGTTTCTTGCACAATCCGTGCCAGCAGTCATAACAGCCACAAAATAGATCCAAAGAATAGCCGACCTAACAACTACCATAAACATGTTTCTACTTTCCTGGTAGATTATGCGAAATGCGTTAGCAAAAAGTTCCAGGTCGGAAGTGACCTTTTCTTCTTCAGTCTCCAAAATATGGTAACAATAATCATGTATTTTACAAGCCAAAGTAATAGATATGCCTAGTATTTTCTCTGGTATAGCCTTTTCCCAAATACCCGTACCCGGGCCACATCGACCGTCTTTTAAGAACCCAAAAGGAATACTGTCTGTAGGAACTCTGAGTCTATAGGTACGATTACCCTCAGTCTTTATATTGGTAAATATAAACTTCATAATGCCTTCAAAATAAAGATTTTACTAAGACACAAATGTAGGCAGAAATACCACCTACTATACCACCAAAAAAGGCAGCAGCCTTATTTATGGTCGATCTATTTTCTAATTTTGCTAGTCTCCTATCAAGATTACAAAGAACTTCAAACATCTTATAATCTCTTTGTTCTTGAGTCATAACTTCTTTCCATTGTGTGTAGTCTTTAACTCCGTTTAACATTCTTTTCTCTCTCCTAAATACTTAAGTATGGTGTCAATTCCATAATAGTATTTACCACCCACTCTTGTCCATAGGAGTTTGACGTCCCTATTTCGTGTATCTATATGCCATCCTGGCCTAGGGCCCCATTCAGGGTAAAAGCCTACGCCACCAATTTCTTTAAAACTCATAATAACTGCAAACTCTTCCAAATGACTATTAACTACGTTGGGATCTTCTGGAGGGCTAAAATGCAGATCCACAGCTTGGCCTGTATAATGATAACTATTATCACTATGCCCACTATTGTCCCAACAAACGTGGATATAGCAAGCTCTACCAAGCCTATCTCTAATACCATCCGTAGAAAAAGCCAAAAGACGGCTTACCTTATCAGGATCTTTTACCCATTCCCATTTTTCAAAATGGTTTAACTGTTTCCATTGTTTGTCCGTCATCATATTATTGTCACCTTCTTTATATAAATAATGATTAATTATGCCTTTACATTGCGTCAAGAAACGTACATTTTCTTCTTCGTCTATAACCCACTTATTGAGCAATGTCTTTATTGCTTCATAGTATATAGTACGCTTAATCATATCTTATATGTCACTCTATCCTTATATTCTTCCCGCTTGCCCCTATTCCAAGCACTTATAGGCCTATAATAACCTACAATCCTGGAATACACTTCAGTATAGCTATTACAATATGGGCAGATAAATTGTTCACCCCTCAAATATCCATGCTCAGGACATACACTAAAAGTAGGAGTAATACTAACATAGGGAAGTTTACTTTTATTCATAATCTTTAGCAACAAACCTTTTACAGAATTTGGATCAGCTACAGCCTCACCCAAAAATACATGAAAGACTGTACCGCCTGTATACTTAGGCTGTAATTCGTCTTGATGGACAACAGCCTCGAAAACATCACTTGTGCAATCCACAGGCAACATTGTCGAATTGGTATAATAAGGCTCACTATAGCCAGAAGTATAGATGGTTGGAAATTGAGACTTATCTAATCTGGCTAGTCTATACGCTGCTCCTTCAGCAGGAGTGGCTTCCAAATTATAAACATGGCCAGTTTCATCCTGATATTGTTTGGTCTTGTCTCTCATAAAATCTAGCACCTCAGACATAAAATTAAGACCATTGGTTTCATGAATACCTTCTCCAAGCAGGGTCGCACACGCCTCGTTTCCACCTATGAGTCCGATTGTGCTAAAATGCCCATTAAAACCATTCTTCAAATACCTGTTGGAAAAAGGGAACAATTCCTTATTCTCTTCCAACCAACCCCTTTTCATTTCCAAGCTATCTTTTGCCAAGTCCATAAACCTTTCTAATCGAGTGAAGAAATATGATCTATCCCCTCTGGCTAAATAGGCCATTCTAGGAAGATTCATGGTAACTACACCAATAGATCCGGTTAAGTCGCCAGCCCCAAATAATCCACCTGTTTTGGTTCTTAGCTCGTTTAAGTCCATCCTCAAACGACAACACATTGAGCGGACATCCTCAGGGTTCAAATCGGAATTGATGAAGTTTTGAAAATAGGGCACACCATACCTTGCAGCTACTTCCAAAATTAACTGACCTACTTCCGTATCCCAAGGGAAGTCGGAAGTCACATTATAGGTGGGAATAGGAAAGCTAAAGATCCTTTCGTGATAATCGCCTTCTTTCATAATTTCTAAGAACGCTGTGTTGAAAGCTTCTATCTCCGGAATAAAATCTCCATACTTGTCATCCAATAATTTTCCTCCCCATACCACGCTTTGTTCGGCTAAATGTTTGGGAGGGACTAGATCAAGGCTGAGGTTGGTGAACGGGCTCTGTCCTCCCCAGCGGGAAGTCGTGTTTAGGTTATATATAAACTTCTGAATAGATTGCTTAACTTCGTTATAAGACAAATTATCATAATATATAAACGGAGCTAGATAAGTATCGACGTTGTTAAAAGCCTGGGCGCCTGCCCATTCATTTTGAAGTGTCCCCAAAAAATTAACCATTTGTCCTAATGCTGCCTCAAAATGTTTAGCTGGCCCTGAACAACAAAACCCGGGACAATTAAATCCTTCCAACAGTAGATCGTATAGGCTCCAACCAGCACAATAGCCAGCTAAACCAAAAGATAGATCATGAATATGCACATCACCATTTAAGTGGGCTGTGCGGATTTCTGTGGGATATTTCTCTAGACAGTACTTAGCCTGAAATGTTCCAGACATATACAACATAAGACCCTGAAAGGTCTTTCCGATATTGGAGTTCTCTCTAGTTCTCCAATCAAAATCGTTTAAGTAACTATCTATAGCCTTTACGACATCCAACTTTCCGTTTTCGAGCAATGTTGCCATAGGTAACTTCTCCCTTTACTATGTAGTGTGCGTGCCCCCTGCTTGTAGGTAGGCATCTTTTATGTCGCTTGAATCTAAACTATTTGCCTCAACTTTTTGCCCCCAAGATTTAACACCTATAGAAACATCTACAGGTATGAACATCTCTCTATCTTCATATTTTAAAACATAGTACATATGCTGAGAAATTTTATCGCAGGACTCTAAAATTAGGTTCATGTCATTCGGTACTTGTACTAAAATACTGTCATGAACCTGCATGGCGAGTCTGATAAAATCCAATGTACTGTCACCATAAATCTGTTTAAGGCTTCTATTACACATCTGGCCTACAGTAGACTGTGGAATATAGTCATAAGCAGCTCTGAATGTTACATCATTTAAGGGTGTTAGAAATGTTCTAGGCCTTCCAAATAAATTATACACGGTCCTATCTTTCTTTAATTGGTCTTTAATCTTCTTGAAGTACCATCTTAGCCAAGGATGTTTGGCATGCCATTTTTCTAGATAATATTTGCCATCTTTCTCTAAGAGGTTTGCATTTAAAGCAAATGTTTTGTACCCAATATCATAATTTATGCCATGATTAAGCCGTTTTCCTAACTTTCTCAATTCAGGAGTCACGTCTTCGATGTTTATATTAAGGATTTCTGAAGCAGTCAAGGTATGAATATCCTTATCTTGGGCGAAAGCTTCCAATAAAATCCTGTCATTACTGAGCATGGCCATAATCCTATTTTCAGCTTGTCCAAAATCAAACTCTAAAAAGACATAACCCTCATCTGGAATTACATACTTTTTTAGTTCTGGGTGAAGGTTTTGAAGATTTGTCCCTGTTCCTCTAGGATTAGTAGCTGTAGCCAATCTGCCAGTAGATGTTCCACATATCTTGACCTGACATCTTAATCTATAGTCATAATCATATGGAATTTCCAAATAGGTTCCTTTCAATTTAGACCAATAACGGATATCCCTTATTGTGTCTGCTTCCGCATACCCTTTTCTGGCCAGCCTTTGTAAGGCTATATTATCAGTTGATTCACCCCCTGTTTTGCTTTTATAGGCCGGAAGTTTTTTATGTCTATAAAAGTGATCAGCTACTTGTTTTGGGCTTCTAGGATTTAGCTCATATCCAACCTGTTTGTTAAGGATCTCCTGCAATTCTCGTATCTTATCCCCAGCTTTCAGACGAAAATTTTTGACACCTTCTACATCTATTTTTAGCCCGGCCTGTTCCATCTCCATAATTGGTCTATGCCAACTCATAATCTCATGAAAAATATCCAGACAGCCCCTTTCAATTAAGACTTTTTCTAACTCCTGTTTAGCCGCATGAGTAGTTACTACATCAGCAATATTATAAATGCCCAAGTCTTCAGAAGCCAGCCACTTATGATGTTTATAGTCCAAATAATAAGAGGATATATACTCCAAAGACCTTGGCAAGTCTGCATAAATAAGATGTTGTGCTACTTGAATATCAAAATATAGGTTTATGTCTTTTATTCCATATAGCCAATATAAAACCGACCAGTCATACAAAAAGTTCGCCCCTATTACAGGCACTTTTTTGACAGTTAAAAGATAGTCTATTGCCTCTATTAATTCCCGCTCTTCGTCCTCTTTAAAATAACGCCCATCAAAAGGTATGGCAAAAGCTACCCAGGAAGGAGGATAAATAGTAAAAGCTATAGATGTTAAAACTGTTGATTTGGCCCTAGTCTCTATATCAACCGAGGTCTCCGATACATTATGAAGTTCTGATAATAAATCCATTGTCTGCTTAAACCCAGGAGTCTTAGACATTTTCTTTTCCCTCCTGAGCTATTTCTACAGCCTCTTGGATACAGTCGGGGCATGGATAAACTTCTATTCCTCCTGTTTTATCTGGGCCACTATGGGCTAACAATCTTCCACAAATACGACAAACAACATATATAGGTAATGTATCCTTCATAAATCAACAACCTCCCAACCTTTATCAGGAAGATATGCAATTATCCTGGTAACCTTTCTGCCCTGTCTTTTAATTCTTAGTCCTTTCAAAATATCTGCATATATAGTGTAAAAATGTTGTGGCTGTCTGCCTATAATAACCGAGGCCGGATGATAGGTAGGAATTATCAATTTGTTTTCCCAATAAATAGGGTACCCACGATATTCAGAGATCTTACTAAACTTAAATCCGAATAAAGAAACAACTGCTGTAGCCCCCATAAGATAAAGCAAGTCTGTTCCGCAGTTTAAAACCCTTTCTTTATAATCATCTACTAAATCGTCCCAATTTGAACAAAGCTTAATCTTTCCTTTAGGAGTAATTTTATAAAGCGAGGAAGTGTCATTGCCGGGCAATCTCGTCTGAACAAAGTTATCAATGGCTACTCTACGCCTGCTCAATCCGGTAAGGTTGAGCAATCTAGCAAATATACGACCGGAATCGCCAGAAGGAGTTAAAGGTTGGTTATGGTAGACTTCATCTTTTCCAGGGGCTTCAGCAAAAAAGGCAGCGTCAGGATTATCAGGGTAATGGCCCTTTACTATCTCCATTCCTTTACCTCCTTATATGACTTAATCAGACAAACCTCCTTAATTGAATAGGGATTATAGATATGGTCAAAATAAAAATATTTGTTCTGCAAAGTAGACAATATTTCCTGACAATAATCATAATTCTCAGTTGCAACCAAAATTTCCTTACTGAAATTATCTTGCAATACATAAATCGTTCCCATGAACCCTCCAAGCAGGGGCAGTCACGCACTCCCTGTTAAAAAGGGGGAGGTATATCCTTCCCCCTTAGTTTAATTTAGGCTAATTAGGATACAAAGGTGGAGATCTTATTCACCATCTTATCCTCATCCATAAAGTCCTGTACAACTTTCAACTTTGCTTTTGCCTCAGCTCCCTTCATTTCTGACGCCTCAACGCCACCTAAAGGCAGGTCAAAAGCTTGGCACATCTTCTTTAGACGCCTCATCATATCTAGATCTTTTTGCTCATCTTCGCCGTTTGGGTAGGTGTAGATCTCATTAAAGATGTCGGAATTTGGTTCCTCTGGGATAGAGAGTGTCAACATCAAATACTCATTTCCAGATCTTTCAGAGAACTTTTCTTTAGCTGCAATAATTCTAATGGTGTAAACGCCTTCTCCTACTGGTCCAGTCTCGGGAACACTTTCTAAATTTGGAAGTGACATAATTAATCCTCCATTAATTGGGTTTTTTTGGTTATTTAAAGGTGGGCCTTAATTAGCTATTTTGTTTTTTAAACTTTTTGGGCCTTCGTGAAAGGCAAGGTAGAAATCGTCCATAGATGGGTTCTTTAGCTTTTGGATGTCTACAGATTTAGGGATCATTCGGGAAGCCGATGGTGCCGTCGGAACCCCTTTGACCTGCAAAAACTGGCTCCCTGCCAACATGTAGCAATAAAAACAATCCGAGAACCATCTCATTGCCCCCTCAGACTGTTGCCCCAAAATTGAGGGAGTATAATAGCTTATGCCTTCTTTATGGTTGTAAGACGACTTCCTATGGACTATCACTAATGATGCGCACGGCAAGCTTGTACACCACGAGAAAAAGGCCAGGACATACCCTGTAATTGTTCGCCAGTCCTTCTCTTCTGGTATGAAAAGACCGTCCTTGTTGCCCTTTTTAGCCAAAACATGTTTCATGGTATACTTTACAATACGGTTTTCCAAAGTCGTATAGCTGTCAAATACTACTAACCCTTCGTTATCTGCCATTTCTTGGAAAAAGCCAGATTGTTCGTCTTCTTGCGCCTGTTTCCAAAAAGATGAAAAAATGGTGTCAACGCCATCACTAAAATCATCTACTGTTATGTCCGTCCTTCCTTCATTCAACAAAACTTCCGTGCCTTGAGGATCAAAGCTATAAAAATGTGTAGGACCTTTAGTATAAGACCCAGCAAAAGTTGTTTTTCCCGTCCCTGGAGCTCCCCATATTAGGACATGGGAATTAAAGGTCTGAGATCTAGACTCAGACAGCGTCTTTTTCGACATAAGTCATTACCCCCCGTTCTTGTTCTTCTGTGATTATATACATTGATGCCAAATAAACCATTGCTCCCAAAATATCCTCTTTCGCTTGTCCATAATTGCCTTTTTCAACCAACCCTACAGATTCCCTAGCCTTTTTCCTGACTTGAAAGGCCGGTGCCGACATTCCCAACACCCTTGCTTCACAGACTATTTCTTGGTCTGTAAATCTTAAGTCTCTTGGATTATGTCGCTCTTTACCCTTTCCATTTCTGGCCTGTTCCAAAGCCAACAGTAAAATCCGTCGTAAAGAACGGTAATTATCTCTCCGTGGCATTTACTCACCCCCATAATGTATTTCTATATCTGAAATTTTAAAAGAAACTCCCAAGCTATCTGAAATCTGGTATGGTTTTAAATCACAAGAGCAAAAATCAAAATAAGGACATTTACGACCATATAACATGCAACTCCCCTGCCTTCTAGGAAAGGCTGTCTGTATAGGGTCACCACTCGATACTTCTTTAATAAGACGTTCGGTATCTTGCTTGAGTAGTTGCATATTATACTGCAACTCCAAAAAGAATCTGTGTAATACGTCCTGACGTTTAAAGACCGGAAATTTAAATATGTCTTGGGACTTCTTCTGAAATAAGGCAGCATTAACCATTACTAACGGAACAACACCTTCCATAATAAGAATTGCCAAAGAATACATTTCTACTTGGAAGCTATTGTAGAACCCATCAACCCACAATCTGGATGCTGATTTTGTCGTCTTATGCTCCATAACAGAAAGAATGTTTTGTCCGTCTTTATAGACTAAATCAATAGTGCCATGGATAAGAGGCATCCCTAGTCCTGTGGGAAGATAAAACTTTTTCTCCGGTTCAACAATCGTTAATGATCTGTGAGTATCATCGTATCTAGTCCAATACATGTGTAAAAGATCTTCTGCTGTCCCGGGTGTTTTTGGATAAAAGGAATTTAAGTCGTAATCACTAAAATCCTTTGGAAGCTTGGATTCCCACTTTTTGTTGAAAGCTTTTATTGATAGGTCTGTCAATTCTTCAGGATCTAAAACTCCATCTCTCATGGCTAAGTAGCCCTCTTCTAAGCCATTATGCCATGCAGACCCAAAGACCAAGTCTAAAGGAAAACTGTTGCCGACACAATCTAAACAAGCGATGTATTTGTAGAAAAAATATCTGGGACATAGCAAATATTTAGAAAACATTGAATAGTCTAAACTATTTGGAAGATTTGGAACTTTTCCCTCTACTAACTTTTTTACATTTTCGTTCATTACAGTCCCCTCCCCGTTGAACCGAGACCTAATTTACGCTTTTGTTCTTTGTTTGTCAATATGTTCTTTAAACTTTTTTAAATTTCTATCTCCGGTGGTCGATATTCTTGTGTTACCAACTCAAATCCTGCA
>Ga0209925_1000825_pt1 | contig 15631 bp, 17 predicted proteins | sample SalPonR2_A_D1_MG_FD_185702 | JGI IMG/M metagenome (GOLD analysis project Ga0209925, IMG submission 185702) | Salt pond soil microbial communities from South San Francisco under conditions of wetland restoration - Salt Pond MetaG R2_A_D1_MG... ...
ATATTATAAGTGAAAAATTTTTGTTCCTACATAGTTAAGCCGAACATCTCCTCATACTTCATGCTGATAAAATTATTCAGCCATTGATAATAATCTGCAAGCTCCTCTGAAGGAATCCCTTCCTTGTACCATTTTTCCATTTTCTGTTCGGTTTCTCTTAAAATCTTTTGCTCAACAGGCTCTAACTTTTGAGCAATGCCGGTTTGTTCAGCATTGTAGATTGCAGACATTTTTAAATATTTATTGCCTGATCCTCTCTGAATCGGGTAACACTCTTCCTTAAGCTTTAAAGCATTCCTGCACAGGGGTGCTTGTTCATCCTCTTTTCCTGTAAGTATTTCCGGTATATTATCCCCTCCAGCTACCCAGAGCGGACAAGCTACAGTGCAAAACGGATAACCCAGAAGACTCCACATTGTAGTCATTTCAGGAGATTCTCCTGGTTTTACGCCTTTTATTACGACTCCGGCAGAACTGCTGTTCCTTACTATCAGATCTCCTGAATTAACAAAATAGGGAGAAGTGGTAGATTTTTCCATGCTTAGTGCCCTATAATCTTTTTTTAACAAGGAGTGATAAGCTGAACGAGAAAAGTCTGCAATGATCCTCTTGTAATTGAGATCTCCGCATGCATCAGCCTGTTGAAATAATTCCTGTGCATTTTGAAAACGAATATATCCGTATCCTTTGTCCTTTTCTCCTCTGTATGAATAATTTGTTCGTATAATATAACCATGAGGAGCAAAGCGCTTGTCATTCGCATCAAACTTAACAAAAGAATTGTTATCAACTTCATAATACGCGGCTCCTCCTGAAGCATCAATTACTCCAAAACTTGAAGCCAGTCCCCAGGGTTTTGACATCTTTTCCAGCATTTTTTCAAAATCGGCAAGTGTTTTGCATTGCTGGAGGGCTTTTTTCATGACAAATCCCTCGCGGTCCTTTTTATTTGTTTTATTGTCAAGGTTTACGTCATACAGGGCAGCATTCATAATAGCAAAACCAACGCTATTTGTGCCTGCCCATACTTGTGTTCCTTTGGTATCTTCAGTATTCACCAGTCCAATATACGGAAAGGCGCCGTCTTTAAAATATACAATTTTATTTTTCAGAAAATCCGTATCCCTTAATTTCCAGAGAACAGGCCTTCCATCTTTTGTATATTTCCCCGACAAAATAGCTGTTGTACAGGAATTAGCTGGTTTATAAATTATAAGAATTGCAAAAAAGACTATCAGGTATTTTACTGTTTTCAACATGGCTATATTATTTCAGGTTAAAAATGCGATTCATTATTTTATTTCAAAAGGTATATCCAATTCATCCGCTACCTCTTTTAAATCTTTTTGTATCGGCTCCAGTAAATGAATTCCTTCACTTGCTGATTTTTGTTCAGCCTCTCTCTCCGGTTCTCCGGGTATAAGAACAGAGGGTTTGCCTTCAGCGCTTTCTGAGGACTTAAAAGTTTCCATCCATTGGTCCATTCTTCTTTTAAATTCATCTTTTTCCTGGAACCCATCAATTCTCATGGCGCCAAAGAAATGCCCCAGGCCCGTTCCAACCTGTTCTTCTGGTAATGGTAAATAAGGGACTTGTGGGGGAACAAAAGGACCAAAATTAGCCCCGGAAAATACAGCAGAAAATATATCCACAATAGAATTCAGGCAATAACCTTTATGGCTCCCATGAAGCCTGTCGCCCCCCAAAGGTAAAATGGCCCCTCCTTCTTTTATAATATCAGGATCATCGGATGGATTACCTTGTTTATCCTGCACGAAGCCATCCTCCATCCTTTCTCCTTTCTTCCCTTTTATTGCCAGCTTTCCCCTTGCTATGGGTGTTGTTGCAAAGTCAGCCACATAAGGTGGAAATTTACCTGCCGGAACGGCAACTGCAATAGGGTTTGTCCCGAGCATCCTGCTTTTTGAAAAGGTAGGAGCAACGAGGCTGTTGGCATTGGTCATTGCAACCCCTATCATATCCTTTTCCAAAGCCATCATGGCATAATAGCCGGCAATACCGAAATGGTTTGAATTACGTGTCGAAACCCAACCTGAACCTGCTTTTTCAGCTTTTTCAATGGCAATTTCCATGGATTGCTTTGCAGCAACCATTCCGAAACCTCCTCCCCCATCCACAACGGCTGTAGAAGGAGTTTCGCGTTTTATTTTAATTTCCGGCTTTGTATTAATCCTGCCTGCTTTATACATTTGGTAATAATCCTTTACCCTTATCATACCATGAGAAGAAATTCCTCTTTCTTCAGCTCTAAGAAGTATCTCACTAATAGTATCGGCATTCTCCCGGGAACAACCAATCTTTTCAAAAACCTGCTGAACAAATTGTTTCAAATAATTCGTTTTGTACATGCTTTAACTTTTTACATTTTTATAAAAAGAGTTCGCCTGATCTGTGGCTGTTATAACAACATCATTTAAGTTTACATGAGGAGGTCTGGAAACAGCAAACTCAATCACATCAGCTATATCTTCAGCTGACAGCGGTTCAAAATTTTTATAGGCATTGTCAGCCTTCTCTTTGTCTCCTTTAAAACGTACTAATGAAAACTCAGTTTCTACCATACCGGGACAAATTCCTGTTACTTTAATCCTGTCTTTCAGCATATCAGTACGCATGGCTTTAGTAAGTGCATCTACTGCATGCTTTGTGGCACAATAAACATTTCCATTCTCATACACTTCTTTTCCTGCAATTGAACCCACATTAATAATATGTCCTTTTTTTCTTTCTACCATAAGGGGAGCAACTTTCCGTGTTACATAAAGCAAACCTTTAATATTAGTATCGATCATCCTTTCCCAGTCGTCAATGACTCCATCCTGGATATGACCTAAACCAACGGCCAAACCGGCATTGTTTACAAGCACATCAATTTTTCTCCAGTCTTCAGAAAGACTGTCAATAGCCTTATCTACCTGTGCTTTTTCTCTTACATCAAATGTTAAGATATGTACTCCCACATCGGCTTCAGACTCTATCTCACTTCTCAACTCTTCTAGTCTTTCTGTTCTTCTGCCTGTGATAATTACATTATAATTGCTTAAAGCAAGTTTTTTAGCAGTAGCTTTTCCTATTCCTGCTGTCGCACCCGTAATTAAAGCTATTGGTTTCATAAAGATATCTTTTTTTTAATTTATCTAAATTTATTTGCTATTCAATTCAGCTAAATTAATCAAAAAAGAAATAAATGCATGATGTATTGATAGCAAAAGAGAAAGGGAGGGTCCTGTCTTATTTCCGGGCAGAAATATGTTTTTCCAGAATCTTTTCCAGGCTGTCAGCCTTCTGTTCTGAATAACCAAGTTGTGAATAAATAATATGCCCGGATTTATCAATTAAATATGCTGTAGGATATATCTTCACTCTGTATAAGCTGTCAACCTTTTTGTTTCCTTCGCCAATCATATATTGAATAGAATCACTTTCCAATATTCGCTGTGCCTTTTGTTGAATACTTTCCATATTGTCAAAACTATTTATACCAATAATATTCAGGCCATGACGACCATATTTTTTATAAAGACGATTCAGGTGCGGAATAGCCTCCATACAAGAAGGGCAAGCAAGGTACCAGAAATCCAGCAATACAAATTCTCCGCTTAATTTTTCCAGCGAGATTTCCTCTCCTTTTGAATCAGGAATATTGAAGGTCGGTGCTTGGGTTCCAACTTTTAAAAGATTGATATTTTTTTCAAATTCCTGATTATAATTAAAACTTTTAAACTTCTTCCAGGAATTCTTAAAATAAACATCCTGTAGATGTTTCTTATTTATTTCCATATCAGCAATCTCTATCTTATGGTAGCTGCTTTCCCGACCATACTGAACCTGGTATAGTTTACGATAAGGCAAATAATCTGAACGATTCACAAACAGTTGTTTTTTAATTTTCACCTTTTCTTCTTCAGGGTAATTAATGTTCAGACAATAGTAATTATCATCATTTTTTGTTATGCCTATTTCGAAACTATCTTCTACTAATTCATTATAAAAATCTGAGAATAATAATTCATCAAAAAAGAAATAACCAGGTAATTCTTCCAGGAGAATATCTTTGCCAAGATACTGCAGGTTTACTTTCTTAATTGTAGACTTTTCCTCATTAATTAAATAAAGAAATTTATTTTTGTATAAAATGATTTTATTGGAATCAGGAAACTCAATTGAAAAGTGATATCCAAAAACCGGGTCTTTATCTTTTTTGATGAAACGGCAAACTCCCATGAAACTCATTGTATCATCTGTTCCCAGGGCTTTTTCAGAATAGTATTCTGTAAAAGAAAAATTATGAACTTTTCCTACGGATTGCTTTGTTTTTCGGATTAAATGTTCCGGAGAATCAATTGATTGTTTACAGGTGATTAGAAAAAAAACTAAAAAAAAACAAAAAATTTTTTTCATCAGTATTGCTTAATTCTAAAGGTGTTAATTTTTAAAAAAGATTACCTGTATAAATGGAAGAAACCTTTTTTCACAACCTTGGGTTCGGTTTGGGTAGTAACTACGTAATAATAAACTCCTTCGGAAGCTTTTTGCCCCGAAGCCAATCTTCCGTCCCAATAAACTACATCGCCGATCCGTTCATGAATTAAATCACCATTGCGGGTATAAATCAGCAATTTCAATTTTTGAGTTTCCAGACCACTTGACTTGACTACAAAATAGTCATTAATTCCGTCATCATCAGGAGTAAATACATTCGGAACTTCCACAAGATCATCCACATAGATAGTTTTTGAGGCAAAATAAGTTGTTCCAAGGGTATCATCAAGCACTTCCAGATCAATATTATAAGTTCCTGCTTGCTGAAACTCATGTGGAAAATAAATCATAGTGTCATTTTCTCCTATTTCCCTCATTTCCATAGGTAAATTAACCACCTGGCTGTTTATTTCCCATGTAAATTTATATACAGTCGTATCTGTTCCGAAAGGAATATTATTTCCACTTATGACTTTTTCAGGAACAAAAAAATGTTTGAATGTTGCAATTACAACACTGTCTTTTATGGCTACTCCATCTAATTGCGCGAAGGAATTAACAGAGAATAAACAAACAAAAACAAATATCTTAAGTAGTACTTTAAGTCTGCTCATTAAACTAATTTTATTCACGTAAATATATAAAATTGAACCTTATATCCTCAAATTTTTTCACTTATTTTTATTAACCAACCTTAGTTTTATGATATAATTCCCCAAAATGTTCATACAGAAAATCATGTATTTCCCTGTTGTCCAGACAAGAGACAACAGGATAATCACTAGGGGCAACGTTTTTTACTATTTCTCAAATTTTTTCTTACTATCCATTATCTCATGCCTTCCCAAAAAAAAGGAAGAACAAAATTTTTATATTTTTACCTGAATTGTTAATAACTTTTTTATTTGAAATTTAACATATAATGTTCAGGTAAAATTAAACCACATATAAAACCTGACATCTAATCACCAGTTTTCATATTGATAATAAAAAAGGTTTAAGGGGGAAAAATGAGCGAATATTATGGTGAACTGGCCGGTCTGATGGCAGCAATCTGCTGGACTGCCACAGCATTAGCCTTCGAATCAGCAGGGAAAAAAATAGGTTCACTTTCGGTGAACCTAATTCGTTTAATCATGGCAATTGTTTTACTCGGGATATACACATGGGTCTCCCGTGGCTTATTTTTCCCCGTTGATGCCAGTCTGCATCAATGGAAATACCTGGCTTTATCAGGAATTATCGGATTTGCCCTGGGTGACCTGTTGCTTTTTGAGGCTTATGTCGTCATTGGCGCAAGAACTTCAATGCTGATCATGTCTTTCACTCCTCCAATAACAGGTATTATTGGCTGGATTATCATGGGAGAACAAATGTCTTTTCAGAATATTCTTGGTATGGCTATAACACTTACAGGTATTATCTTAGTAGTTATCAACAGAAATCACATAAACAAAAAGAATAATTCTGAACAATCGAAAAAAGGCAAAAGAAAAATTTCCTATTATTTTATTGGAGTACTGCTGGCTTTTGGAGGTGCAGTCGGACAAGCAACAGGACTTGTTCTAAGCAAATTCGGGATGCAGGATTACAATGCTTTTGCTGCAACACAAATAAGAGTTCTTGCTGGTACTGTAGGGTTTATCGTTATCTTCTTCTTTATGAAAAGGTGGCATAAAGTTTTTATTGCCTTAAAAAACAAACAAGCCATGAAAGGGGTAACAATAGGAGCTTTCTTCGGACCTTTTCTGGGTGTATCTTTCTCGCTTCTGGCGGTGCAACATACACTAACAGGAATCGCCTCTACACTAATGGCGCTTGTGCCGGTTCTGATTATTCCCCCGGCTGTAATTTTCTTCAAAGAAAAAATAAATGTTATGGAAATTATCGGGGCTGTTATTGCCTTTGTGGGTGTTGGGTTGTTTTTTCTCTAAACCCGGATAAAATTTAATGGTTGGATTAGATCTCAGTCCAGATTAAAAATCTTATTAAAATCAGAATACTATATTTTGTAAAATCATCTTTTTTTAATATTTTATAAGTAGTTGAATTAAAAAAGTTTGACTATTATGGAAGATATAAATATTATTATAAAAGATGAACAAATACCGGTTCCGGGAATTGGGACCTACCTTTTGAGCGGAACAGACTGTATGAATACAATTGAACAAGCGCTTTCAATTGGATACAGGCTCATTGACACCGCACAGAACTATGAAAACGAGTCGGAAGTAGGCTTAGGAATAAAAAGAACCAATATTCCCAGGGAAGAAATATTCCTGATAACAAAGATAGCACCCGAAAATTTCAAGTTTGAGGATGTGAGCAAAAGCACGCAAACAAGCTTAAAAAAGATAGATACAGATTATATTGATTTGTTACTTATTCACTGGCCCAGTGGAGAAGTTCAACTGGAAGAGACAATAGAAGCTATGAAAGAACTCCAGAATAAAGGCTATACCCGGCACATCGGAGTTAGTAACTTTCCTCCCTCTCTAATAGATGAAACCGCAAAACATGCTAAAATATTTGCCAACGAAGTGGAATACCATCCTTATCTTGTAAGGGAATATTTAAGAGAACATGCAGAGACTAATGATTATCTTACAATTGGATATAGCCCGCTTGCTAAAGCCAGGGTAATGGAAGACACTGTCCTGAGAGAAATTGGAAATAATTATGGTAAAACTCCCCCGCAAGTAGTATTAAGATGGCTCCTTCAACAAGGAATTGTGCCAATTCCCAAGGCTTCTCAGGATAAACATCTTGAAGAAAATATGGAGATTTTCAATTTTAATTTAACAAATGATGAGATGCTTACCATAAATGCGCTGGACAGAGGGCTACACCTGGATCCCGTTAGTGATCTGGCAAATGAAGAATAATTAGGAAAATCCCTCTAAGACCTGAAAAAATTGTAAGTTCTAAGTAATTAAAATTCATACACAACATTTTTATTAATTTTACGTCAAATAGTATTGACGTAATAATAGAAATTCTATGATTGAAGATCCTGTAATAATAAGACCGGAATCAAAGCAAAGGAACTATTATACCGATAAATTTGAATTTGCAACACCGGTAAGTAATCCAAAAGAAAAAGCCCGCCACTTTTTTGAATGGGGAATCATTTTTCATGCCCGGGGAAAACCTGCTGAAGCTTATAAATATTATGAAAAGGCAATTATTCATCATCGGTTTCCTCTATACCTGAAGCAAATGGGAATTTTACATCACGAAATGGGCTACTACAGGGATGCACTCAGATACTTAAGATCAGCCTTAGATATCGAAAAAGAAATAAAGAAAGAAAAAGAACTGGAGGAAGCCCGGCAGAAACAAGAAGCAACAGATTATTCGGTGTTTTTCCATCCTGAGTTTTTTGCAGATTCTACCAATAATATCAGTTATAGCTATTCAGCAAAATAAAAGTATTATGCATCGCTTCTTCATTATTATTATATTTTTTATTTCTTTTGGTTGCAGTAGTTCTACCTATGGACCTGAATCTCACGAACAGCTAACTACTGCGGAATTTATTAAAAAACCTTTCACCGGAGAAATAAATATTGAAAAATTTCGCAAAGAAAACCGAAATTTGAAATACAGAAAGTATATCCGCACTCCCAAATCCAACCCTTCTATGGTAGACACGGTATACCGGTTCTTTTCAGGAAAAAACAACATTCTTTTTTATAAACCTCAGCAAAAAGATGAAGTGTTCCTGATTAACTTAACTGTAGGCGATAAAAAAATAAGACTTAAAAACAGCATCAAGCCGGGATTAAAAAAAGAGAATCTGCATAAAAGACTATCTGACTTTCCTTCAGCGAAAAATGATACAGTCCGGGTTACACATCATAACAAGACCGGTACTTTTATTTTTAAAGCAAATAAGCTCGAAAAGATTATGATCTATCCTTCTAAAGGAGAAAAGAACCAGTAAATTATGACTCCCAGGCAGCCAAAATAGTTTTCCCTCCCTTTACAAATTCACCCTTTTTAACTTTTACTGAAGTACCAGGCGGCAGAAATACATCCAGGCGGGAGCCAAAGCGAATAAAACCCAGTTCTTCAGATTGCTTTACATTCCGTCCTTCGGGGGCATAACTTATAATCCGGCGCGCTACAGCTCCGGCAATCTGCCTAACCAATAATTCTCGTCCATTTTTATCTTCAAGCACTACTGAAGTTCTTTCATTCAAATTCGAAGACTTTGGATAGCGCGCTACAAGATATTTACCAGGATGATAACGAAAATATTTAATAATTCCGGCTACCGGGAACCAATTGATGTGCACATCCCAAATGGACATAAATACAGAAATTTGTAGCCTCTCCCCTTTAAAATATTCATCTTCATTTGTTTTCTCAATAACAACCACTTGCCCATCGGCAGGACTGATTACAGCATTTTCATCCGTAACAAATTTTCTTTGGGGAATTCGGAAAAAACGCATTACAAAAAGAAGAATTAACAAAGCGATGAAACTAACAATCCCAAGTGGGAGCCAGCCGGAAAAAACAGCCAGCAACCCATTTGCAACAACAAGTATGCCTGCTGTCACAATAATAACTCCATAACCTTCTTTATGAATTTTCATATTCTTTTGTTTTATTCTTCCCGGATGAATACATAGAGTTATTCATTCACGAATAGCAAAGTTAATCAAAAAAACATTCCATTATTTTTGTTTTAGATGATTTGAGAAAACTGAATAAATACAAACTTGCTGTCCGGGTCGAGGAATTAATATCTCTTTAGTGTGAAACCTCTAAAACAATGAAATATTATTCATCAGCAACAATACAAAATACACAGAAGGAAAGACGAAAATCGCAGCATCAAAACGGTCTAAAACTCCGCCATGTCCGGGTATTATTTTTCCGGAATCTTTGATATCCACGTTTCGCTTAAAGGCAGATTCAGTAAGGTCGCCTAAATTACCTGTTAAGGAAACTATAAGACCAATTATCAACCACATAGATGCATTTAAAAAAGGAGAATACAAACTTATGATCCAACCGGCAAGCACAGAAAAAACAAGACCTCCCCAAAAGCCTTCCACAGTCTTTTTAGGTGAAATCTGATAAAACAAACTATGTTTTCCGAAATAATTTCCGACCAGGTAGGCAAATGTATCATTCGTCCAAATGAGTATAAAAATACTTAAGAGAAAAACAGAGGAAAATTCATTATTATTAAAATGGTAAGCCAGAAAATTTAAAATAGAAAAAGGAATTGCAATATAAAGCCATCCTGTAATACCATAGGAAAGTTTAGGAAGAAGTTTTTTGCGGTCTCTCAACAAAAAGAAAAAATCGAGCAACACAAAAAACGGTACCAGAAAAATCACATACGGAAAATTAAGATCATCAGAAGCAATGTTAAAACCAGCCAGGAAAATTACAACCGATATTGCCGAAAAAAACACACGATCTCTTTTGTTGAAAACCTTCTTTTTAAATCCAAAAAATTCATAAGAGGCCAGGTAGACGACAGCTCCGAAAACTATTATAAAAGAAACCGGGCTGATCAGTATTGATGATACGATAAGCATCACAAAAATCAACCCGGATAACGTTCTTTTGGAAAAGTTATTCAAAAATTATTCTTTTTTATTTTTTGATTCAGAGGGCTTTTTTTTGCTTTCAGTCTCTTTTTTCTTTTCATTCCCCTTTTTATCTTTCTGAGCGGAAGATTGTTTTTCCTTTTTTGAGTTGGCCTGATTCTTTTTTTTAGTTTCTTTGCTGCCGGACTTTTCAGTATTTTCCTGTTCTTTTTCTTTCGATTTCTTCTCTTTTTCCTCTTTCTCAGAATCAGAAGAGCTTTTATCGTGAATTTTCTTTATTTTCTTGCTTTCCTCAATTATTTTCTGTTTTTCATCATCAAACTCACGTTTTCCAAGAATACTTTCGAGATCTTCTGAAAAAACAATTTCTTTATCCAACAACAATTCGGCAAGTTTTTCCAGTTTATCCTTGTTCTCACTCAAAATTTTATAAGCTCTTTTGTAGGCTGCAGTAACAAATTCCTGTACCTCCTTATCTATCAACTCAGCGGTTTTTTCGCTGTAAGGTTTTGTAAAGGTGAACTCACTCTGCCCTGTCGAATCATAGTAACTCATATTTCCGAGTTTATCGCTCATTCCAAAATAAGCGACCATAGCATAAGCTTGTTTGGTTACTTTTTCAAGGTCGTTTAGCGCCCCGGTAGAAATTTTATCGAACATAAGTTCCTCGGCTGCACGTCCTCCAAGAGCAGCGCTCATTTCATCAAACAACTGATCGGTAGTTGTCAGGTTTCTTTCTTCCGGCAGGTACCAAGCAGCACCCAATGCTTTTCCGCGTGGTACGATTGTCACCTTGACAAGAGGGCTTGCGTGTTCAACAAGCCAGCTCACAATGGCGTGACCAGATTCATGGAATGCAATGGCTCTTTTTTCTGATTGTGTGATAAGTTTGGTTTTTCGTTCCAGTCCGGCCACAATTCTATCTATTGCATCCATAAAGTCATCCTTGTCAACAATTTTCTTTTCTTTCCTGGCTGCAATTAATGCCGCCTCATTACACACATTAGCAATATCAGCGCCACTAAAACCAGGTGTTTGTTTAGCCAGGAATTCTATATCCAGTTCTTTATCAATTTTAATAGGTTTCAAATGGACCTTAAAAATATCTGTTCTCTCTTTCAGGTCTGGCATATCCACATGAATCTGACGATCAAATCTTCCTGCCCGCAGAAGCGCTTTATCCAGCATATCTGCCCTGTTTGTTGCAGCAATAATGATGATTCCAATGTTATTACTGAAACCATCCATTTCCGCTAACAATTGGTTCAGTGTATTTTCTCTTTCATCGTTGGCTCCCATGCTCGGATTTTTACCTCTTGCGCGGCCAATTGCATCAATCTCATCAATAAAAATAATACAAGGGGCTTTTTCCTTAGCCTGCTTAAACAAGTCGCGTACTCTTGAAGCTCCGACTCCAACAAACATTTCCACGAAATCCGATCCGGAGATAGAAAAGAAAGGCACATTCGCTTCACCTGCTACAGCTTTGGCCAACAGCGTTTTTCCTGTTCCGGGAGGGCCAACTAACAAGGCACCCTTCGGAATTTTTCCGCCAAGCTCTGTATATTTTTTAGGATTTTTCAGGAACTCGACGACTTCCCTCACCTCGACCTTTGCTTCTTCCAGGCCGGCCACATCATTAAAATCGACTTTAACATTAGACTCCTTATCAAAAAGTACTGCTTTTGATTTTCCTACGTTGAAGATGCCTCCTGCACCTCCACCGCCGCTTCCGCCACGGGTCATTCTTCTGAAAATAAAAATCCAGATGGCCACAATGATAAAGATCGGCAGGAGCCAGGTCAGTACCTCTCCCAATATATCCCGGCGGGTTTCATAACGTACATCTATATAATCGGAGTCGCCCATTTGTTCCTGGACCTCCCTGAGCCTCTTTTCAAAGATCTCCAATGATCCAATGGTGAAAAAATAATGAGGCCCTTGTCTTGGAGTAGAAAACATTCCACCGTCAAAAAGTTCTTTGTATTTGGATTTATTAATCGCATCAGGTTTAATATATACTTCAGCCTTTTCTTTATTAATGACTACAATCTTCTGAACTTCATCCTGCTTCAACATGTTATTCTTAAAGTCCTGCCAGGTAATCTCTTTCGGACCTGTTCCGAAATTCATGAAATTCAGTGCTATAAACAATACAAAAATGATCCCGTATACCCAATACATGTTAAATTTGGGTTTGGGTTTTTTATCACTGCTTTTATTATTTGGATTGTTCTGATTTTCCTGATTGGCTTGGTTCGAATTCATTTTATTTTCTGCCATGCTATTTGTTCCTCCTAAAAATAATTTTTAATCCTCGCTTTTATATTCAATTATTTCGGCATCTGCCCATAAATCTTCTAAATTATAAAACCTCCTGTATTCCTCCTGGAAAATGTGAATTACTATATTCCCATAATCCAGTAAAATCCAGGTTTTATTTTCCATACCTTCTTTACTGAAAGGTAGTTCATTAAATTTTTCTTTGGCATCGCGGTAAATCTTATCCGTGATGGCATCAATATGTGTGTTTGATGTTCCGTGACAAATAAGGAAGAAATCACATATTGAATTTTCAATCTTTTGCAGATCCAGCAATTTTAAGTCTCTCCCGTTCTTATCCTGTATCGCTTCTATTATACAATTCAGCAATTCTTCAGTTGAAACTTCATCCTGCTTCTGTACTTTCATTCAATTTTTTTTGCAAAGTTAATTAATTTTGTAATTTTTTTATTAAAAGTCTTTTCCGAATCATTTTGTCGTCAAAAACCATACCTCTAATATAGTTATGAAATTTTGTCTTATTGCAAAGGAATTCAAAATATTTTAATTTCTTCCGTAAAAATCATAAAAACAATTTTTTGGACGTTGATCCTAATAAATTGAATAACTTTGCAAATATATTTATTCACTATGAATCAACCCTGCATAGGACAAGAAATAATTAATCTGCTTTCAACAGAAAGCACCAACGATTATATTAAAGAACTGGCTGATGACCAAAAGATAAGCGAAGGTTCTCTTGTTATTGCAGCAGAACAAAGCCAGGGCCGGGGTTATGGAAACAACACCTGGTTTGCCGAAAGCGGTAAAAACCTTACTTTCTCCTTTCTTTTAAAACCTAAATACCTTAAAGCTGAACAGCAATTTCTTATCAGTAAAATGGTATCCCTGTCACTGTTAGACTATCTGAAAGAATATTCCAACGAGGTATGCATTAAATGGCCCAACGATATTTTCATTCGGAACCATAAAATTGCCGGGATTCTTATTGAAAACGACCTGGCCGGGAAAAAAATTATACAGACAATTGTGGGCATAGGCATAAATATTAACCAGGAAGAATTTCCTGCATCTCTGCCAAATCCCATTTCCCTGGCTCAATTAACACAAAAAAAGTATTCCTTAAAAGAGGAACTTAATAAAATTATTTCTGCTCTGAATAGACGCTATGCCTATCTTGTCAGCAAAACAAACCATAAACTGAATAAAGAATATCATAAATATCTTTTCAGAAAGGACCAGCTAACAATGTTCCAGGATCATAATTCTATTTTCCAGGCAAAAATTAAAGGAGTTACAGACTTTGGCCAGATAATCCTTGAAACGAATGATGGGAAGCAACTGGATTATAATTTCAAAGAAATTGAATTTATTTTATAAATGTTTATCGTTGTTGAAAAACTCTGTCATTTTGTCAACCATGGCATCCAACCCTTTTTGAAGATGTTTTGAAATGACTGGTTTTAGGAAAGGACTTAGCTGAGCCTCAGCAGTAATTCTGATTTTTGTATCATTTTCCTCTACCTGCTTCAACTGAACCCACAAATTAAAATCAAAAGGTGTTTCTTTATAACTGGTAATTTTAATCAGTTTATTGGGCTCTTTTTCAACCATCTTCATCCCGGTTTTTCCCACTCCTGAAATTTCAAGGTGACATACTTCTTCTTCTGCCTGCCAGTTTTGAATTTTATCTTCGGGTACAAGGGGAGTAAAATTTCGAAAATCCGATAAGAACTGAAAAATCTCTTCATCGTTTTTCCTGATGGTTCCTATTTTGCTTACTACTTTTGACATAATTGTTTATTTCTGACCCCAGGTTTCAGGCTCTTTTCTCCATTCCTGTAAAGTCTGTGTATATTTTTCGTCAAGAAAACCTTCTTCAATAGCCACTTTAATCAAAGTACTATAATTTGTAAGTGTAAAAAGCGGGCAATCATTTTTCTTAAAATTTTCCTGTGCATGCGAAAAGCCGTAAGAAAATATGGCACCCATGCCTGTAACTTTTCCTCCGGCTTCTCTGAGTGCCTGAACAGCATTCAAACTACTGCGCCCGGTAGAAACAAGATCTTCAATAACCACTACGGACTGGCCGGGCTTTATCACTCCTTCAACTTTGTTCTCCAGTCCGTGCTTCTTTGCTGAAGAACGTACATAAACAAAAGGCAATTCCATAGCATCGGCTGTAAGTGCACCCAATGCAATAGCTCCTGTAGCTACACCGGCAATAACATCCGGTTGTTTATAATTTTTTTCAATTGATTTAACAAAATTTTTACGCACTTCATCGCGTATTGAGGGAAACGACAAAATTTTGCGATTATCACAGTAAATAGGCGATTTCCAACCTGAAGACCATAAAAACGGATTTGCAGGATTAAATTTTATTGCGTTTATTTGTAATAGAGATTTGGCTATTTTTCTTTCAAATTTTTCCATACAGCAAATGTATAAAGTTTTTTTTGACAACAGGAGGATCTTTCTGACGAATCAGTTCGAAAAATATTATAAAGAATATAACGGACTATTTGTCAAATATCTCAATGAGATCCAACTGGCATACGTCCTGGAACTTTTTAAAAGTATTAAAGATATTCAAAATGTATTTATCATTTACCATGATGTTGAAAAAATATTTAATGAATTTCAGTCTTTCTTCAGGATTGTTGAAGCAGCCGGCGGGCTTGTAAAAAATAAAAAAGAAGAATACCTGGTTATAAAGAGACGAGGAAAATGGGATTTACCTAAAGGAAAACTGGACAAAGGAGAAAAACCTGATAAAGCTGCCCTGAGAGAAGTAAGAGAAGAATGTGGCGTATGGCCGCTCAAAATACGTGATATTCTTGATGTAACTTATCACGCCTATATTCTTGAGGGTGTCCTTATTTTAAAAAAAACATACTGGTATGAAATGTGCCATGAAGATGATATTACTCCTTCACCGCAAACCGAGGAAGATATAACCCAGGCAAAATGGGTAAAGAAAGAAAACATTGACATGATGCAGGAAAACACATATTATTCGATTATTGAAGTACTTAAAGCAGGAGATGCTTTATAAATCACCTCTGCCTTTCATCTCCCTGTATATTTTCCATTCTACTTTTTCTGAAGGAGCCGGTGCCGGTGAGAGTATCAGTTTGCCGTCTTTTCCAATGAAAAAATAAGTTGGCATCACTTCAATTCCATATTTTTCCATCACTTCCGGCTGATTACCAAAATGAAGAAAGGTCCACTGATAATCATAATGTTCGGCAAATTTTTTCATATCATAA
>Ga0209925_1000827_pt1 | contig 15626 bp, 13 predicted proteins | sample SalPonR2_A_D1_MG_FD_185702 | JGI IMG/M metagenome (GOLD analysis project Ga0209925, IMG submission 185702) | Salt pond soil microbial communities from South San Francisco under conditions of wetland restoration - Salt Pond MetaG R2_A_D1_MG... ...
GGGCTGGTTTCGCGGGCTTGTAAGCGACTCTTCTCGCCCGGTCTACGACCGGTCCGCGTAAGACAAGGGGGGAGGAGGTTGTTGCTTAGACCCCAAGGCCTGTGTCTACGAGAGATATATGCATGCACAACCCCTAAAATTGCTCGACACGACTGATAAAATATCCCACGGTCAACTACTCTGATCTATCCAGAGGGGCTAAGGAGTCATGAAGACATGGGAATTAGAGGAAAGAATTATTTCGCGGCCGTAGTTTTCGTATCAACAGTGACCATATAAATACTGATTATTTTTAAAAGTCTATTTTTATTACCATCTGGAAATAACGAACATTATGTTTTTCCTAGCCAACCCTCCGCTATATCTGTTCTTGCTGCCGGACCTCCCAACGCTGTATTTGCTGTCGTGTGCACGTCACCCTCACCCGTCAGGCTTCCGCAGACTCATTCTTTTTGTCACCGCCAACTACCTCGGTGACAAAATTGTTATTTGTATACACACAGATCTCAGCAGCAATGGACATTGCCTTATGGGCAATCTGCTCGGCGTCCATATCCTCCCGGTCCAAAAGAGCTTTAGCCGCCGCTGTAAGTAGTTTGTTGGATTTAGAAGGTCGGATATTAGACAAAGGAATGGTTCCACGCTCGACCAGCCATGTGACTACACCACTGGAGCATAGTGGCATTGTGAGAAACTTCAATCTACCAAAGGTGGCAGTATTGCAGTTCTAGAGGCCAAAGAGTCCCTCAACCTCTTGTGCGACATACATGTATCCCACGTATCCATATACATGTATGTATCTATCCATGCACATCCACCCGCCTCACATACGTCGGGGTAAGTTCAGGCTCACAACTGTGATTGTCCCGTTTTTCCTTCGCTCCAGAGACATTTTTTTGGGTGTCCAAAATTTTAAGAGATCCGTACACAAATATTCTACCATGCTTACCTAGCGCAAACGTCCCTCCTGAGCCGATGGCGATGACCCCATCCTTGGGTTCCAGCACATCACCCAACCCTGTGATTTCAAAAGAGACGTTCTTATCCGCTACCAGCAACGACGCCTCCAACCGCCGCAAGTATTTATCTGTGCGCCAGGCCTTTGCCAAATCCACGCACGCTCGAGTCAACTGACCAGGATGCTCTTCCAACTTCCGCTCCAGGCGCTCCATAAGCGTGAAACAATCCGCCGTGGAGCCCGCAAAGCCCGCTATGATATCCTCTCCCAAGCGCCGGACTTTCTTCGCGTTGGGCTTGACGACCGTTGCGCCCTGCGAGACCTGCCCGTCCCCCATCATTACCACTTTGTCGCCCTTGCGCACACACAGAATGGTGGTTGCATGCATGGTCAAGTGTCCTGCGTGATCGCCCCCGTAAAACCCACTTCTCGGATGCCTGAGGGCCGCCGCTTGATACAATCGTCGACAGCCTCCCGGCCCGGAAGCATCCGTGTCCCAATTAATGCTGCAACTCGTCAAAGAATTGCTGCTGCATGGTATCGAGGCTAAAGGTGACGTAAAGGAGCCGAAAGGCGGTTTTAAGGCAGTGCTTGTCCCCGAGACGGACCGGCGGAGGAGATGAGAGAGCATGTTTCCTGTCCATGGCCGGGCGGGGAGGAAGGAGGGGGGAAATGTGGTCAGTACTCTGCGACTGACAAACAAGCACACGTTCACATTAAAAGTGTGGTTTTGCGTTACGGTACATTTATTCAATGAAATCTACAAGCGTTATAATCTCAAAGACTTCTTATTTGTCTGGCTGCTGCATCGCTGGTGAGAGCTGGTCTGGAAGCCCCCTGCCCTCTTCTAAGCTACAAATATCGCATTCAAAATACCATTTTCAGTAATCATCCGCGAGCTTTCTTTCACTTCCAGAAACCACATTCACCCATATCTTTCCTTCATAGTACTGCTTTTGGTCAATGAAGAGTCAAAACAAAGGACGAAGGACACGGTTATCCATGGCCCCTGAGGACGGGAGAGCGGCCCAAGCATATAATGGCATACACCATATACCAGGCGCAGGCATAAATAACATTGCCCAAATGCGAGGCCCGAGGAAATCTCAAGAGATAAGGAGAGCAAGTGCGCTTCAGGATCGGCGCGGGTATGCCGACATCGTGCTGCTGTCCACAGTTATGCTGCTTAGCTCCTCAACAGCTTTCACGACAGCTTTCGTCATGAAATCAGTGCCTCCAAAAACTTCGGTTGATTTACGCCCTGGACTCCCTACCTGTGCCATGGTCTCTTCAATTGCGGCAGAGAACACACTGGTAAAAGCTTCTATGCCTCTTTCAACCGGCCCCATTCCTCAAAAAGAGACCATCTTGAAGCTGGGCACCGACGGCTTGGAAAGAGTATTGGAGGGTAAGGGGAGGGCGCGAATGGTATGGCGTGCTGTCCGGGAAGGCCTTGATCCACATGAAACGGATCCAGCTTCGCCTATGTTCGACAGCCGCATTACCAGCAGGACCCGGGCGATACTCCAAGAGCGCGTCCTTGGCCCTCAATGGACCTTGGTGCAGAGGACAAGTAGCACGTGCGGGACGCTCAAGTTGTTGGTTCGATTGCACGATGGACTGATGGTGGAGACCGTGGTCATTCCTGCGCGCTTGGGCCCTCGGTCCAACGGCCTTGCCAGGGGGATGAGCGGGGAGGCAGAGGATTCCTTGGCGCTGGCGTCTCGTTCCACCGTGTGTGTGAGCTCCCAGGTCGGCTGTGCCCAAGCCTGTGCCTTTTGTCTTACAGGGACCATGGGATTTGTCCGACACTTGAGCATCGACGAAATCCTGATGCAGGTGCAGTTGGCCTTGCAGAAAGTACGCGCGGAGGGGCTTCCCGGGCTACGGAACGTGGTGTTCATGGTGAGGATAAGCCGGTGGCGGACAGAGGGGGGGAGGATCAGGACGCATGTGCTTCGATGGTAAAGCTTGCTCACGCATATGATTCTCTTGTCAAACGCGATAACGTGAACAGGGCATGGGGGAGCCGCTGAATAACCATCGCGCTGTCAGGCACGCCTTGGCATGCATGACCGATCCACACGCTTTCGCCCTCTCCCCTTCTTTTATCACCCTCTCGACCGTCGCACCGTCTCCTGGACACGTACGGCATTTCCTTGATATGCCTAAAATTAGACTGGCTTGGTCCGTTCATGGCGCCGCGGATGGCTTACGCCGAACATTGGTGCCTACAACTAGTTCGAGTATGGTGGAGCTGCGGGAAGCGTTTCGAGAGGTGATGGCTCAGCGCGGGGATACGTACATTTTCATAGAAGTGACCTTGATAGAAGGAGTAAATGACTCTTTGGATGATGCTGAGGCTCTGGTGGAATTGTTGAGGCCTTTTGGCAGGACTGCCGTTAAAGTGAATCTTATCCCTTACAATGACACTGGCGTCAATGGCTGGATGCCTTCTCCCCCGGGAAACATTTTGGCATTCCAGACGTATGTACGGACTCATGGCGGGTGGCTAACATTTGCACGCACTCCTAGAGGAAGGGAGGAGTCCAGCGCTTGTGGACAACTGGCTACCGGCTTCTCTGGACAACCTCAGGAAAAGATGTTGAAAGCTCAGGCCCTAAAGAGCTGATTTCCTCGGGCAAATTATAGTCCGTCAGTTAGTGTACAGTGAAAGGAAAGTAAACATGTGCAGTGCAACAAATCACAAATAGTTTGCATGCGCGAATTCTTCCATTTTAATGGTCGTCGTCTCCCAATGTCTTTGCCCTCTCTGTTGTCGCAGAACGAGCAAGTTGAAGTTTCTTTGGCGGATGTTCTTTTCGAGGAGTGACACATGCGTACACGCGTCTCGGGGTTTGATTTCCGGACGGGGTGTCGTACGGTTCTATATTTTACCTCAACTAGCCTACACCGCATTTCTTGAAGTTGAGAGCTGACAATCAAGACGAGCTGGTGGATTTTCTTCATCGACATACGGTGAAGCGGATTTGTTCCGCTTGGATGGTTGCACCTTTTTCTATACACCATGTGGCCCATTCACCATCTGCCCTCATTCCAACAGGAGATTCGATCGAAAAAAAGAAAAGACACACGTGCCCGTCCGAATATGGAAATCGTCAGTATATTAACGTTTTTATCTGTAGTAGCTCTTGGACCTTATTCAGCAGCTGCTGTAAACTACTTTACTGGCTTAGACTCATTTGTCGCTATGAAAGCCTTGGGAATCACTGATGGCGCAGGCGTACTACAGAAAAACACTCTTTTCTCCTTCTCCAACAATGAATGCGTACACGACTTGCACGACATAGGGTTTCCTTTCATTTTCATGGATTTGCCCGGAGCAACTCACGAGCTGGCAAACATACTTGTGGAAACGCCTCCAAATGAGCTCATGTCATTCTTCAACGTCAGTGATTGCAAATCCTTCTACTCTTTTACTGCAGGCGATTCCATACATGACAAAGGTAATAAAATTGTCCCATCTGATCAGGCGTCGTTGGAAGATGCTTTTTGGCATGATCAAAGAGTGCCCAACCTTCGCATTCGCAATGACTTGCAGCGTGTGGTAGACGTGTTCTGGGAGTTGCGAGACGGATCCTTGACAGAGTTTCGGGTCGTGAGACTTAACTCAGGCCAAGAAGAAAGGTTCCGTTCTTTCTTGGGCGATATTTTCATTTTCCGGGACGCGTATGATGATATGCGTCTCTTGGCCCGCACTGTCATCACGGACGGGAACAAACCTTTGATTTTGTCTCAAACGCTGATGGGCAAGGGCGACACAGAAACTTTGCAATTGAATGAGAACCAGGCCGATGTTTGGCGCGGTAGACAAAACACCAACGTAGCAAGACTTCGCCAGAATGAGCTGCAACCCTCTACCGTGAAGAAATACACAGGTGGGGGGTTCAAGAAGATGCTTATGCCCTCCCATCTTCATACAAGGCTCTTGGAATATCTGGCGCGACATGAAGACCAGCGTAAGGATGAACCATGGCACAAGGACGACTTGCACGTCAATTTCTACGAAAAAATGACAACTATCGTTTACACAGATCGAGACATGCGCGACATTGTATTCAAGACCCTGAAACCCATTTTGGAATCTTGGGTAGGCGGGGAGAAACTCATGCCAACAAGCACCTACGGAATACGACGATACTACAATGGAAGCATCTTGCGGGACCATGTTGACATTGGACGCACGCACATTGTGTCTGCCATCCTCAACGTACGACAAGATGTGGATGAAGTATGGCCGCTAAGCATTTTGGATCACCAAGGACGCCGGCATTTCATTGACATGGCTCCGGGGGAAATGTGTCTTTATGAGAGCGCAACGGCCCTGCATGGGCGAACGCAAGCCCTGCGGGGAAGATATTTCGATAATCTTTTCGCACATTTCGCTCCCGCAGCTCCTTTCACGGTTAATGCATCAAATAAATCCGATAAGTAATTATGCATGATCGGGCAGAAAGTAGATGAATAGGATGGGAACAAGCTCGGCAGGAAGCGGAGTTGATGAAAGCGACATGAGAAACAGATTGTCTAAGACACATAACAATATGAATGCTTGTAGAGGTGAAGCAGTGCAGTATGTCGAGAAAACTGACAAGAAATTGTTTACCGAAGAAACATGAATGAAATGGCGATTACGAGGCACATATTACAAATTTTGGGAGTGTTTTGAGATGATTTTGTCGGAGACACAAAACAATGTATAGAGATCTCTGCAGTATGTCGAAAAAACAGAGAGAAATGATTATCAATACTTCGCTGGGATAAGAAAAAAAAGTTTTGGGGTTCAAATGAGACCTGCCGTTGCATGCACATGATCAGTTTTTATCCTCGTTTACAATCGGTATGCTTTTATTACGTTCTTTCATTCAAAATAAAATTAGTGGTCCAATATGCGTAGATTGCCAGTAACGACCTTATCTTCTAGCACCGTTTTATCAGGTATCATGATTACGGACCCTTCGTTTGCGACTATAATGACAGTACCCTTTAGCGTCACATTCGCGCCAAAAACCACGTCTCCTGCCACCGTCAAGTGCTCTAAGGCAAGCAGATCGGGGACCCCATTTGGTATGCGCTCTAAGTAGTCCTGTATATGGACGAATTGTTCCCCAAGCTTTATGATTGGGATCTTATCTTTGGCGTAAGGCCGGCCCGGATTAGGAATGAGCATCCCTCGCGAGACGGAGTATAGAGAGGACTGCACCAAAAAGAGATCAGAGGTGGACTTAACAGGAAGATATCGGCTCCGCGGCACTTTCATAGTCAGGACGTTTGAAAAATCCTTAATGACAGATCCAATTGTCGTCTCGAGCTGCAAGATCTTCAAACGGTCTACGACACGCTCGTGCGTGACCAGGTCAATGGAAAGCTTCTCCTCTACCAGCAAAGCGTGCAATGCTCGCAAATTGATCCAAATATTGTTCGTATGGAATAAAGTGAACTTTTTGGCCACGGTTTCGAGATGCTGCTTTGGAACCTGCGACAGCTCCACCACCACACGTTTACCTTTGTATGTAGTAAGGACCCCTCCGTCCTGATCAGCTCTAGTAAGATCGACCACACCAGTGCAAAATTCAGTGTCATTATCTGCAATGTAGTACAATAGATTCAAATCCACAGTCGCCCCCAAGTTGTCGACGTTACTGATGAACATGTATTCCTTCCCCTGCTCGATTAGATTATCAAGCAAGCCGGACTGGAAGAGGCTCTGAAAGAGGTCTCCATGCCCTGGCGGGTACCAGTCCGCTTCATTTTCTTCTGCAAAAGGACCTTGGGGTAGAGGCTGTAAAGTATCTTTGACAATGCGCGGGAAACATGACTGCATGAATGTGTGTATAGTGAGGTTGTGCTGACGGTATTTGTTCAACAGCCGCGAGGTGACTGCGTCTGTCTTGAAGGAATTCATGAGCAGCAAGGGGACATCTACCCCATATAAGGAATTCAGATATTCCACTTGCCGCACTGTCATGTCAAGAAAGGTCATGTCCTGGCGGACCTCGATGGCAGACTTGGGTAACGTGCATCCCATCCTCGTACCCAGTCCTCCGTTCAGCTTAAGAATGACCAGCTTGTCCAAGAGCTCGTGACGTACTGCTTGATCATCTGGACATTTAGGGAGCGCCTCCCAGTCCATCAGCTGCTCGGATGGCACTTGCTCAACCTGTGTCCAGTCTAGAGACGGACGGGTACGAGACTCAAGAAACTTCCCGAAAAGCTTCATGAAATTTTTACGCTGGGGCGGTGGCAATATGTTATCAGTTACAATTGCTTCCCTCATAGCTTCTTCTGCAGAATGGCTTATATTGCCTCGCAGGTATTTGTCCTCGACCTTATGTAATGGTGCCCGATGCATGGTTGCTTAGAATGGGTCGGAGGTGTCGTAGAAGGCAACGAACGCGAATGAGATACGAAAGCGTACAGCAGCCGGCAATTCTTTACAAGAATGTCCTTATCAGTAATATCTTGGTCTGAGAGAAACAAGCATTCGTTGAGAATGTGGCTGTGTCATGTAAAATGTGGGTACTCTTGAACACTTGACATAATCGACCCTTTCCAGTGAGCTTGTGCACCAGCTCCCTTCAAAAAGCCCGTAAAAATCATCCCAAAACTTTCAAACTCTTAAACATGTAACTTGTTGCAGTCATAGCGTCCCATTACCCAGAGTCGGGTCCTTTAACCTTACACGATGAACATAAAGGCAGCCCCGAGCGCCATAGCACGATACCCTCCAGAGCCCTACCGCGAGCGATCGTCATCGGGTTTCGACCTCCCCATGAATGCACCTGCACCGCTTCCGTCGCTTACTTGCCTGCCCTCCGTATTCTTCCTTACAGGCGCCACAAAAGCAATGAGAAGTTGTATATCTCCACTCATAGTGCTCTTTGCAACGCTGCTCTGCAATGTCGACTCGTTCTTGGTTCCAGCTCCCACCATTGCATCCGCCTGCTCATCCCAACCTGCGATGGCGGCTGCTGCGAGCACAAGCAGCACAGAAACACAGGACCGTGCCGCCGTGGTGCCTCAGTTACTAGAGTGGTGTAATAAGAATGGTATCAAAGATGCCAGTAAGATCACCATCGGGCCCGTGAGCCAGGCGGGGATGGGTTTGGGGTTGGTGGCCACTGCCCCAATCAAGCAGGGGGAAACACTTGCCACTGTTCCTCTTACCTTGTGCTTCTCCATGGACAGCGTTCGTGCCTCCCCCTTGGGCAAGGTAATAGGAGAATTTGAGCCAGCTCTGGGAGACGCATCCCTGATAGCACTCCAACTCTTGTACGAAGCGCACATGGGACCTAAATCCAAGTATGCTGTCTACATCAAAAGTCTTCCCCGCCCCGGGCAGGATGGCTTTGATCATCCGCTTTTCTGGTCCACCGCCGAGCAGGCCGTGCTCGCCAAGTCATCCACACGCAATCTTGGAGAGACCTTGATAGATGCCGTAGCCGAGGATTACGGATGGATTCAAAGCGCCCTTGCCCGAGGGGGCATCTCAGGCCTTCAGGCTGACAGTTTTGACCTGAGCGATTTTGAGTGGGCGGTGGCCGTGGTCCTCTCCCGCTCTTTTTTTGCCGAGAATGGTTTACGTCTCGCCCCTCTTTTGGACATGGCAAACCGAGGAGAAGGCTGCACGAACGAACCACAGATTGGAGGGCTGGGGATTTTTGGAGGAAAAGGCCTTAAAGTGATCGCGGACCGGGACACGGACAAGGGTCAGGAGATCGTCATTTCCTACGGACCGAAAAGCGGGATCGAATTTCTAGAAGATCACGGCTTTGTACCTCCGCCGTTGGAGGGGAACGCATTGGTCGGGGGGATGTGCTCACTCACCTTTAAAATCTCGCCGGAGGGGGACAGGTTCTATGACGACAAGGAGGACGTGATGGGTACATTGGGGCTGCCCATGGCCTTCTCCTTCGACGTCCGGAGCGATGGCGACGTCGACCCGGAGATGCTCCAATTTTTAAGGTTTCTGAAGCTGGGAGGAAAAGACGCGTTCCTGCTAGAGGCTGTATTCCGCAACGAGGTCTGGCGATTCATGGAACTCCCGGTGAGCGAGGCGAATGAGCAAGCAGTGGACGAGGTCATCATCGATGCCTGCACACAAGCCTTGGCCAATTTTGCGGAAGCAGAGGTCTTGACAAACGAACTTATCCAAAAAGAGGGGGTGAGCCCATTGACGATTGCCAGGATGGAGGCCCTGGCACGGTTACGGGAGTCCGAGAAAGGGGCTTTGGTGGCCACACAGGCCTGGGCGAATCGGGACCTGATGACGAGCGATTTGAAGGTATACTACCAAGAAAGACGGCTGGAGGAGCTACAACTCTCGGGGCCCCTGACCGATGATGAGTACGTGGACGGCTCGGGGGGCCGGCGGACGTCGAACTTGGATTGGTAGAAAAGCGCGGCGGGCAGGAGGGGCGAATGACGAATGATGACTTGAAAGTGAATGAAACCTTTGAGTGATAGAAGCGTATCAAAGCAGCCCACCGAGTATCTGCCTAACGATTCATTCCTTCAGGAGAATGGAAAGGGAAAACCAAGGACGGCGTCCTTTGGATGTCGACCGCAGGCCCGTCCCTCCCTGCCACCATTTTAGCGCTTCGTTCCATTACCCACAATGTCAGAATTGTATAAAGAGCGCCTCATACCCGCAACATTTACTGATCCTCACACACGATGAATCTTACCCATCAGCAGCCCCAACACGATCCTCCGGTCCCACACGTCCACCGACTTGCTGTCCTTCTTCCCTCCTCTCAGTCTCTATCCTAGTCTTCGTGTCTTAACCCACATCTAATAATTTTGATTTGTCGGGGCAGTCGCTTAAACGACAGACAGGTCTAAACTGGTGCTTTTCCCGTTCTATCTCTTGTTGATCCTCCCATATGTACGGTGCCTCTTCTTCTCCTTCCGTTCGTCCAACCTCCTGCTTTGTTCCCCTCCAGTCTCTTGCTTCCTCACTCTTTCCACCCTCTTCGCCCCAGCACGTGCCTTCTCCAGCCCCTTGCTGCGTGCTGCGATTCCGCAATTCCTTCGAGTTTATCCCCATGATGATGCAGCACAGTCAGACACCAGGCAGATGAAGGGGGTGGTAATTCAAGCGCAGGTCTCAGCCCACTTTCCCACCCATTTCAATCCCTTCCGGCTTTGTAGAATTCTCTCCTCCTAATTCTCATCCATCAGAGGCATCCGCACAACTGCATTCCCCCCGATGTGGGACTCCTCTCTACCATTTTTGCTATTCCGTCAGGATGAGGCATACGAGGTATCTCTCTCCACGCGCACTTTGACCCCGTTTGAAGACACCATTGTGATGCCGCTCTTCAGTTTCAACTTGAACGACGGTTCCTCGTAGAACGTAAAGCGCTGTGCTAATAGCGTGATCATAACCGTTCCTTCCGTCAAGGCCAGTGTGGCGCCGATGCACGACCTGGTGGAGTAGCCAAAGGGGAAGTATCCTTTCGACGGCGACTCCCGCGTGATGCCCTCGAAACGGTCCGGGTCGAAGGCGTCGATGGGCTCCCCCCACTCGTCCGTGTCCCGGTTCAAGAGGCAAATGGGCACGAGCACCTCGGTGTTGGCCGGCACGGTCACGCCGCAAGAGAGTTTCGTGTCGCGGATGCAGACACGAGTGACGTGCGGCACCACGGAGTAGATGCGGAGGGACTCCTGGAAACAGTTCTTCGCGTACGTCAGCTGGGATATGTCCTCGGGCGTGATGTTGGTCCGGTTCCCAAGGACGCGTTTGACCTCCGCCTTGAGTTTGGCTTGAATCTTGGGATTTTTGGCGAGGAGGAAAAGCGTGTAGCAGGTGCAGAAGGCAGTCGTGTCGTGACCAGCGGCTAACATGGTGACTAGGTGGCTGTACATTTGTTTGCGGGTCATCTTTTCCTGGACCATGACTGTCAATGGATCGTCCACCATCTCTTCTCCCTTTTGCAAGGCCAGGATGCGCGCGTCGATCAAGGGATCGCAGACGCGATGGAACCTCTCCGCGTCCTCCAGGAGCTTCTTCACCCGCGGGATCCAGGTCGTGACTGGGATGCCCAAGACGATGCTCTCGCCGATGATGTTGGAGCCCCGGGACGTGAGTTCGCTCCACACTTCCGAATCGGCAAACTCGTGGTTGATCGCGAACCGGCAAAACATCTTAAAGGCCAGGATGGAGAAGAAGTGTTCCAGGTCGACCACCTGGCCCACGTGCGGTTCCATTTCCGTGTTGATCGCCTGCAGGGTTTGCTCGCACAAAACGGGCAGATGTGTCTCAATCTTCTTCTGCGTGAAATACTTGGCGAACAAAGCGCGGTCGGCCTTGTGCTTGTCGCCCACGCTGGTCACAAGGCCGTCCCCGAAGACGAAGGAAAATTTATCCTTGTAATCTGGGCCCTTCACGAACGTGCGGGGGTCACTCAGGGCCTCGCGTGCGGCAACCTTATCCATCAACACCACATAGGCCCGTGAGCCTGTGAAGACCCGGTAAATCTTTCCATACTTGCGTCTCAGCTTGCTTAGCCAGCCGATGAACTGTTGTAACGAGGAAAGCAGAGACGTGGGAGGGATTCGTGATCGGTTACCATGAAAATGCGGAGTAAAGCAGTTTTATTGAGTTGGCACGTCACCATAAAAAGAAGACCCGGTGGAAGAAGAGCTCGCAGGACGTACCGAGGTAAGGGCCATACGGTCGTACAGGTTGCCCAGAACTGGCACAGGGACTGGTCCTGGTATTTTGCTGAGCTTTATCACGTCCATCAGGAAGAAAACGACGTGGATGACAATAAAGTATGTGATTATACTCATGATGATGAACTGTGCGGGACAAAATGAAAATAATGAGAAAGCTGTGGTAATACCATACTCGCAGGTGTATCGTGTCCTTCCCCCCACAGTACTCCACTTTCAACGCCCAAATTTGTCAAGTACCATCGTTATGAGCTGGGATGGGCTCAACTCGTCCACCTTGAGCGCCATGGTCGTTATTTTGGTGGAACGTTGCTGGTTATGGCGGTGAGGCAGAGGAAGGAGACGCAAGTGTCTTTGTTCCCTGAGCCGGCCTGTCAGAAGGAGCAAGAGAGGCCAACGTGTGAGAAGCACAGCACCGCACTGAGACCCTACCTCTGGTGCGAATGAAACATGATATCATCGATGCCTCATGGAAATGGTCACGATGTGGGTAGTTTAATGTAAGGTTGCCGACGATCCCCTTCCTTTTTCCAGGTCGTTTTCTGCAGAAGGTGGCCTTCCTGCCCCGACAGCGACTCGGTCGTCGCTTAAACCCAGCCGTTTGACAAGACGCCAAGCCAAAGCATTCCAGGAGCGTCAATGTTTAGCAAGGAGTATTTTGGTTTATGCGGGGGTGATGTAGCAAAAGAAGTCGGGCATGGAACCGCGCAACAAAGAAAGGGTTCTCGTATGTTGCGGCCGATGGGAGGGCGGGACCTCGACCTCCTGCCCCTGCCTTCTTCCTCCCCCATGCACTAGACTCTAGTTCTACGAGATTTTGAAGCTCTATGTTTCCCCCATTGGGGCAGCATGTGCGGAGATCACACGGAAAATTGCTGAGGAATGAAGGCGTTGTACCTTCTCAATCCTTTTCCTCGTTCTCATCGTGAGCTTTGACCTCCCAGCTACAGGCAGGCGAAGGATCATTTCCTTGCTCCGAGAAGCGAACCTAGGGTTTTTACAAGAACGTTATTGCTTCCGATATTATCTGCCTTGGGGCCTCATAATCAATCCATACGCCTCATATAAGGGTACTGCGTGGTAAATTGGCCCCATAAGATGGATATACTAACGAAACTAATCCCTGCCAAGCCCGATAATGACGATGAAGGGAAGAGCAGCTTGCCCCCTCTGGAGCTGACGGCATTACAAGAGGAAGTGCAGCAATTGCGGATAGAAAGGTCGAGGAAGGAGGCCTCTGAGACATCGCTCCTCGGAGAGTTGCAACGTCGGTGCAATCGAGTAATTGAGCTCGAGACGCAGCTTGACGACACGAGGGGGCAAGCGCGGCGTCTTCAGTTGGAGTGCGATGCACACCGCGCCAATCAAAAGCAGCTCATGAGCTTACTCCGTGCCACAAGCAGCCACACAAGCACTGACATTATCGATGAGTGTCCGGTGGTGGAGTCTGTCGTCGCATTAAAAGCGCACATAGCTGCGTTGGAGCAAGGGCGATGGGATGGGAAGCGGCTGGCAGCGCAACAAGAAGAGGAGGTAGGTTCTTTACGAACGCAGATGGAGGAGCTCAAGCGCGTTTTAGTGGCAGCAGAAAAGAAAGCGGGTCACACCGCTGCCGGAGAAGACCACAAGGAGGGTGCACCATCTGCGAGGGATCTTGGTCTCCCAGAGGACGTGCACGTGCTCCTGCAACGGTGCCCCTGGACGGAGGCGGTCTTGGGCAACATCTTGGTGACAGAGGAGCTGTACGAATGGGAGGCGTGGTCCCTCTTCCACGGATGGAGCGGGGCAGCGGCGCACCTATCACAAGCAACGCCGGACTTTCGTGATATGGTCTTGCAGTGCACGGACCCGCCAAAAGCCTCCACATCGCATTCCGACGGCGACGGGCCGCGGCCGGCGTACCGACGGCAGGACAAAACGATCACAGACGTGGGGTGCACGACCCTGGTCAACCCTGACGCTGTGGTGCTCCCGGCCGTGGGGTGGGAGTGGCTGGGGGGCTGGCGGCCCGAGGATGGGAAGGAGGGAGGGAGTGGAGCCAAGGCTCTTGGCGCGATGGACCAGGAGGGCTGGAGTTACGGCACGAGCTGCGAGGAGTTAGTCAGGGGACACGGGTCTGAGAGCATGCTGATCCCCGTGGCGGGGCCTGGGGCGCGGCCAGGACAGGGAGGGGTTGCCGAAGAGGCGGGCAGCATCCAAGGCAGTGGCAGCAATACGGCGGCCAGCCCCACAAAGCCCGCTCCTCAGAAGCGGCGGATCCGTCGACGGCGCTGGGTGCGTGTCCGTGTCCTCGCCCACGTCCCTGGAGCCTCCGACATGGTGAACGGCTTCTTAGGCTTGCGTGCCCGTGTCGCTTCCCTCGAGGCCGTGGCCCGGAAACTCTCGGAGCAAGTCTTGAGCCTGCAGGGTGCCTTGAACGACCGAGAGGTTCAGGCAGCACGGTCGGATGCGTTAGAGCGCGCGCTGGTGGCGATGCAGGGACGCTTGCAGAAAGCAGAGCGGAGTCTAGGGCGGTGTAGACAGCAATTGGCAGGCCGTGAGGAAGACGCGCGGGTGCAATCCCGGGACAAGGAGGGGCACAAGGAGGGACAGGAGGGCGGGGGGCTGAGAGCGGTGGGAGAGGCTGTCTCCGAGTGGTTCGCGGGGTTGGGCAGTGAGAGCATTCAAGGGCAGGGTCTGAGTCGGGATGAGGGGGGGAAGGACGAGCCAGTGGGCGGAGGGGAAGGGCGAGAGGAAAGCGGGGGGTTGAAGAAATGGCTCTTCGATGTAAAATCCTCCTTGGGGAGGGGCAACGGAGTCGATGCCGCCGCCTGCTTTGAGACGGAAGGGCATGGGACTCAGGAAGATGCACATTTAACCCCCGCCGTTGCCCAAGGCACCTCGAGGACAGGCGTTCACGCAGGTAACAGCACAGAGGGCCGGGGCGATAAGCCCGTGCATAACGGAGACGCTGATGGAGGAGCAACCCCTCTCATCAAGAATGCTTTTCGATGGTTCTCGAAGGAAGTCTTGCAGCATGCTTCGGGGGAGGATCCGATCGAAAGCTGGGCTGAAGACGGGGGCGAGACTGGACTCGAGCGCGTTGAGCATCGGGTCAATCAGGGTGGCAATGGCGAGGAGAGGGAGGACGAAAACGTCCCGATCGAGCACTTGAGCGAGACAGAAATAGCCAAATTGCGAAAGCAATTGTACGATAACGAGGAAAAGAAAGAGGCTGGGAAGACTGCGCGCGACGGTGGGGCGGGCTTGGGGAGAAACGAGCCGGAGAGCATCAGTGGTCATGAGAGAGGTAGCACCCCCATAGGCAGTGATGACCAGGCGTTACCAACGCGGACACCGATTCCAGCGACGCACAACACGAGTGCTTAAGTGAAATAAATTGTGACGACACTCTGTATCGAACGAGTATGTGGAAGTAATTTATCGTTTCGAAAATGACGGTGTACAGGCGAGTAACACCCATAATTCAATCCGCTGAATTGCGCGAGCTTTGCTTTAGGTATCTCCTTATCCTATCTTTCCGAATGTATCCTCCGTAAAAAAGTGACCCTAATTTGACCCTCCCGTCGCAACTGCTCAAACCGGATACCATACAACAAAAGTTTATCGTCTTGCGCCTGAAGTAAAAATGCCGCCCCAAAGGTAATCGTCCCTGTGGCGTCCGTATTGGTCCCAAGAAGTTTTACAACACAAATCATGTCCCGAATTTCTCCAGCCTTGACCTTCGTTACCCCTCCATGCGCCCTCACGCTACCCAGACGCTCCTGTCTACTTGGTCAAGGGCCATGGACGCAGCACTCGGGGCTGGAAGAACTTGCGAGCCCTCCAAATCCTTTTCTCTCCCAAGTAGACCTCCAGCGCGCCATTCTCTCCATACGTAGCCACATACTTCCCGTGCTTGACCGGCCCTGCTTTACTCTTCCAGATCGTGCGGATGGCTCTCTTCGGCGTGGTCCCGCGCGCACCG
>Ga0209925_1000829_pt1 | contig 15615 bp, 10 predicted proteins | sample SalPonR2_A_D1_MG_FD_185702 | JGI IMG/M metagenome (GOLD analysis project Ga0209925, IMG submission 185702) | Salt pond soil microbial communities from South San Francisco under conditions of wetland restoration - Salt Pond MetaG R2_A_D1_MG... ...
TCTTGGGAACCAGTGAAAACAGTTTTGAGCTGGCCGGTAAATTGTATGAAACATTCAGACAACATGAAATTTTATAAGGCTGATTTACATACACACACTGTTTTGTCACCTTGCGGCGATCTTGATATGAGTCCGAAAAAAATAATCGAAGAAGCCAAAAGAAAAGGGATTGATATGCTGGGCATTACCGATCATAATACTACGCGTCAATGTGAAGCGCTTGTGCAGGTTGCCAAAGAAGAGGATCTCTATGTGTTGTGCGGAGCAGAAGTAAATACCAGGGAAGAGGTTCACTGCCTGGCGTTCTTCGAAACCACAGAACAGCTTGCTGAATTTGATAAATTCTTGTACAATCACCTTGAAAATATTCAAAATCACCCGGACAAATTTGGTTACCAGGTAGTGGTTGATAAAGAGGGAATGATTCTGGATGAAATTGACAAATTGCTTATTTCAGCTATTGATCTGACAATAGAAGAAGTGGAGAAAAAAGTTCACGAACTGGATGGGATTTTCATACCGGCTCACATCGATCGTTTCAGAAATGGGCTGATGGGGCAACTGGGTTTTATTCCTCCCGGGTTGAATTTCGATGCGCTTGAGTTGTCTAAATATACTTCGCGGAGCCAGTTTGTATCAGAGTACCCGAAATATAACAATTTTACGTATATTCAGAGCTCTGATGCCCATTTCATCGAGGATATTGGAGCGGTTCATACCAATTTCTATATCGAAGAACCCTCATTTGACGAGATTAGGAAAGCGCTGCAAAACAAAGACGGAAGAAAGACAGAATTAATAAAGTGATTAGTTACAAATAAAAGATTCACATGAAAAATCTGGCCTACCACATCTTAGACATTGTTCAGAACTCTATCAGGGCAAAAGCCAGTTTGATAGGAGTCTACATTTATGAGAACGATGAAACCGAAGAACTGAAAATATCAGTAGTGGACAATGGAAAGGGCATGACAACCGATCAGATCCGGAGAGCACATGATCCTTATTATACATCGCGTAAATCTAGAAGTGTGGGACTGGGACTTTCACTTTTCAAACAAAACGCAGAACAAACAGGCGGAAATTTTAAAATCGATTCGAAAGTTGGAAAAGGAACAACGATCACTGCTGTTTTTAAGAAAAATCATATCGATTGTCCTGCCAAAGGTGATTTGGTGGGAACTATTCATCAGTTAATCTGCGGAAACACGCATATAGAATTCTTTTTTCAATATTCAAAAAACCATGAAGTATACGAGATGGATACAAGAGAGCTTAGGGATGTGCTTGATGGAACGTCTTTTTACGAACCGGCCATTAGTAAATATATATGTGAAATGATAGAGGAGAACCTTCGGGAAATCGGAGCCCTGAAAAGTTTAGGATCATATACATAAATATTAATTGACAATGAATTTTACTTCTATTATCTTCATAAAACAAAATTATTTAGAATATTTATAAATAAATGTTATTTTTTTAACAGTGTTAATGTATTAACAGAAAAATTATATATTTGCAGAAAATAATTTAAACACAACATCAAAATATAATTATTAAAGCTCTAATAAAAACTAACTATGGGAAAAATTAAGTCATTGGAGGACCTCAAAAAGCACAAAGAAGAATTACAGGGAAAAGTAAATCTTCGAGAGCGTGCTGATCATCCCGAATCTTATGTACAGATAAAAGTAGGGATGGCTACTAGTGGTATTGCTTCTGGTGCTAAGGAAGTAATGGATTTCCTGGTTGAAGCTTTGGAAAAGCGTAATATTGAAGCGGTTGTTACTCAAGCCGGTGATATGGGATACAGTTTTGCAGAACCAACCATTGAAGTAACCAAACCTGGCGAAGAACCGGTTGTTTTTGGATACGTTGATACAAAAAAGGCGGATGAGATTATTGAAAAATATATCAAAAAAGGGGAGTTGGTTGATGGAATTATCCCGCAGAATTACAGGACAATCGATGACGAATAATTAAAACAAGGAGGATACAATTATGACAAAATATAAAATGCATATACTTGTTTGTGGCGGAACCGGCTGTCGCGCCTCTGCAAGTGACTCAATTACCGAAGGCCTGAAACAAACAATTCAGGATAATAACCTGCAGGATGAGGTTCAGGTTATAGAGACAGGTTGTTTCGGCTTTTGCGAAAAAGGACCGATTGTGAAAATTCTGCCGGATAATACTTTCTATACTGAAGTCACACCTGAAGATACCGAAGAGATCGTGAATGAACATATCATCAAGGGACGCCAGGTTGACAGATTATTATACAAAGATCCGGAACAGGATAAAAGAATCAAGGACTCCAAAGACATGGATTTCTATAAAAAGCAAATTCGCATTGCCCTGAAAAATTGTGGTTTTATAGATCCTGAGAATATCGATGAATATATCGCTCGTGACGGTTACCTGGCAATGGGTAAATGCCTGAAAGAGATGAGCCAGCAGGATGTCATAAACCAAATTAAAGATTCTGGCCTGCGCGGACGAGGTGGCGGAGGATTTCCCGCCGGTTTGAAATGGGAATTTGCCTACAAGAATGAATCAGATCAGAAATATGTGGTTTGTAATGCCGATGAGGGTGACCCAGGCGCTTTTATGGACCGGTCAATCCTGGAAGGTGACCCACATTCTGTGCTTGAAGCAATGGCCATTTGTGGTTATTCTACCGGAGCTGATAAAGGTTTGATCTACATTCGTGCTGAATATCCTTTGGCTATTAAACGACTTAAGATTGCCATTAAACAGGCACGCGAATATGGCTTGTTGGGCGAAAATATTTTTGGAACCGATTTTAATTTCGATATACAACTAAGATATGGTGCAGGTGCCTTTGTTTGTGGTGAGGAAACTGCACTAATTCACTCCATGGAAGGTGAAAGAGGCGAACCTACATTCAAACCTCCTTTCCCGGCTGAATCAGGTTACCTGGGAAAACCAACAAACGTGAACAATGTTGAAACATACGCGAATGTTCCCGTAATCATCAATAAAGGAGCCGACTGGTTCAGTAAAATTGGTACTGAAAAGTCAACCGGAACCAAGGTTTTTGCACTGGCCGGAAAAGTAAACAATGTTGGACTGGTAGAGGTGCCAATGGGAACTACCTTACGCGAAGTGATCTTTGAAATTGGTGGCGGAATCAAAGACGGAAAGAAGTTTAAATCCGTACAAACTGGTGGCCCTTCAGGTGGATGTTTAACAGAGAAAGACCTGGATACACCCATTGATTTTGATAATTTATTGGCCGCAGGATCCATGATGGGTTCAGGGGGAATGATTGTCATGGATGAAGATGACTGTATGGTTTCTGTTGCTAAGTTCTATCTTGAATTTACGGTTGAAGAATCATGCGGAAAATGTTCACCATGCCGTATCGGAAACAAACGATTATACGAATTACTGGATCGCATTACCAAAGGAAAAGCGGAAATGAAAGATCTCCAGAGACTGAAAAATATGTGTAATGTGATCGCTGATACCTCTCTCTGTGGTTTGGGACAAACTGCCCCGAACCCAATTCTTTCGACCATGAAGAATTTTTGGGATGAATACGTCGCGCACGTTGAGGACAAGCAATGTCCTGCCGGTTCTTGTAAAGACCTGATGCGCTACGAAATCATACCTGAAAATTGTGTGGGTTGTACAGCTTGTGCCAGGGCTTGCCCGGTAGGCTGTATCTCAGGTGAAAGAAAACAAGTACATGAGATTGATCAGGACACATGTATTAAATGCGGTGCCTGTATGAAGGCTTGTAAATTTGATGCGGTAACCATAAAATAATTTGTGACAATGGAAAATGTGAAATTAACAATAGACAATAAAGAAGTTGAAGTTCCCAAAGGTACTACAATATATAAAGCAGCCAAAAAACTGGATATTGACATACCAGTGCTGTGCTACATGAACCTGGAAGACATTGGTATTGAAAACAAACCCGGAGGCTGTAGAGTTTGCGTGGTGGAAGTGGAAGGAAGAAACAATCTTGCTCCGTCATGCGCTACAGAAGTGACTGAAGGAATGGTTGTAAAAACACATACCATGCGGGTAATCAATGCCAGAAGAACAGTAGTGGAATTCATTCTTTCAGATCATCCAAAAGACTGCCTGACATGTAAAAAGTCTGGTAACTGTGAACTGCAGGATCTGGCAATCAAATTAGGTATTCGTGAGATACCCGGACAGGAATATGCGGAGATGTCTACCTACAAAACAGACTACTCTCCATCAATCGTTCGGGAACTTGACAAATGTATCATGTGCCGCAGGTGTGAAGCTATGTGTAATGAGTTCCAGACAGTGGGTGCATTGAATGCTTTTAACAGAGGTTTTGAAGCTGCTGTTGCACCAGCGTTTGAGATGGACCTGCAGTATTCACCTTGTACCTATTGCGGACAGTGTGTGGCGGTTTGTCCAACTGCAGCCCTTACTGAGGTTGACCATTCAAGAGACCTTATAGATGCCATTTCTGATCCTTCTAAAACAGTGATTGCGCAAACAGCTCCTGCTGTAAGAGCCGCACTGGGAGAAGAGTTTGGAAACGAACCGGGAACACTGGTTACAGGCAAAATGGTTACTGCACTGCGCCGGTTAGGTTTTGATTATGTATTCGATACCGATTTTGCTGCAGACCTCACAATCATGGAAGAGGGAGCAGAATTGCTGGATCGGTTAACCAAATACCTGAACGGAGACAAAGAAGTGAGAATGCCAATGCTTACTTCATGCTGCCCTGCATGGGTAAGGTTCATTGAGCATCATTTCCCGGAAATGAAAGATATTCCTTCATCGGCCCGTTCTCCACAGCAGATGTTCGGATCTATTGCAAAAACATACTTTGCAGACAAGATAGAGAAGAAAAGAGAGGATGTGGTAGTTGTTTCAGTCATGCCTTGTCTGGCTAAGAAATACGAAAGCCAGAGAGATGAATTTAAAGTAGATGGAAATCCGGATGTAGACTTTTCACTCACCACCCGCGAACTGGCTCATCTTATTAAAGAAGCAAATTTTGATCTGAACAATCTTCCGGATGAGGATTTTGACCGCCCAATGGGTGAATCAACCGGTGCCGGAGTTATTTTTGGTACTACAGGTGGTGTTATTGAAGCTGCTACGCGTACTGCTTACGAAGTACATACAGGTAAAGAACTACCCAAAATTTCTTTCGACGAGTTAAGAGGTTTTGAAGGAATTCGTAAGGCAACAGTCGATTTTGAAGGACAGGAGATAAACATTGGAATAGCCCATGGCTTAGGAAATGCCAGAAAATTGCTTGAAGAAATTAAAGCAGGTAAATCGGAGTTCCATGCTATTGAGATTATGGCATGTCCTGGTGGTTGCATCGGTGGTGGCGGACAACCTTCACATCACAACAATACTGCAATACTAAAAGCAAGACAAAATGCTATTTACGAGGAGGATAAGAATAAAAAGCTGAGAAAATCTCATGAGAACCCCGAAATTAAGAAGCTATATGAAGAGTTTCTGGGTAAACCAATGAGTGAAAAAGCTCACGAACTCCTTCATACAAAATATTTTGATATAAGTCGTAAAATTGAGATCAGTTAATTGATCTTCTAAATCAGGAGGATAAAATTATGTCTAGAATAAAAGTTAAAATAAAAGAAAATGACTTAAATAAGATCCGGGAGATCTGTAAAGAGCACGACAACCAACCGGGTGAACTGATCAATGTGCTGCAGAGAACACAGGAACACTTCGGCTATCTTCCCGCTGAAGTTCAGGAAGCAGTTGCCAATGAGCTTGGAGTATCTGTGGCAAAAGTTTATGGGGTTGTTACTTTTTATTCATTTTTTACCATGATCCCGCAAGGAAGATACCCGATCTCAATTTGTACAGGAACAGCTTGCTATGTAAGAGGCGCTGACAATGTACTGCAGGAATTTAAACGACAATTGGGTATTGAAGTAGGAGAGACCTCCGAAGACGGAAAATTCTCCCTGAATTGCTTGCGTTGTGTGGGAGCTTGTGGTTTAGCACCTGTTGTGCTGGTTGGAGACAAAACCTACGGAAGAGTTTCTCCGGATGGAGTCAAAGATATTCTGAAAGAATACCAGGAAAAAGAAAATAGTGATGAATAAATAGAGGTTTTAGGGTTATTTTTCTATTTAGTTAGTATTAAGTTGAAAAAGAGGCTGTGTTTTTACCAGCCTCTTTTTTCTTAATCATTTACTGAACGATTATTTTTTTCGTACCTGTATGTTTTTTTGTTTGAAGCTGCAAAAAGTAAATGCCTGTATCTGTGTTTGGTAAATTCAGGTTAAATGTTTTTCCGCTGTGGATATCATTCAGATTCTTCTTATACACTAATTTTCCATCAATTGAATAAAGTTGTAAACGAACAATTTCTGTTGTTAGATTATTGAAAGTAATTGTAAACTCTCCATTTGATGGATTTGGGAATACCTCAAATTTTTTGCTCAGATCATTTTTACTGTTAAAACCTGTGGCCTGGTTTTTAACCTCTATTGTAAACTCTCCTGTTGCTCCTTCTGCGCTTCCGTCCATTTGTAACCAATAGGTCTCACCGTTTTCCAGGCCTGTTACATCCATCAGCGCTGCAGCATAATTATTGTCTTCGCCAAAGTAATCATCATTTGCAGCAATAAGGGTATAACTTTCATTTAGAATATCCTCACAGCTATTCGCATCATAAAGTGCAATTTGTGTGTCCATCCCTTTTGTAATAAAAGATATTTTGGCACTGTCAGTTACTTTGTATTTGAACCATAAAGAGTTTTGCAGGCCACCTTCGTTACACCAGTTTAAAGGTTCAGTACACGAATTAGTCTCTGGCAAAGGTTCGTTTTCCTGTACTGTTGCATTGGTGTTATTAAAAGGCCCATTTACTCCCTCATTGATTACCATGGCATCACAAACATCATCATTGGCTGGTTTCGGAGAAAAAATTACTTTTATAGAATCCTGATCGGAACAGCTGCCCGTTGACCCTGTTACACTGTATGTATAGGATTTTTCTTCGGAACCATTCAGCAAGACTGTAGCTTCAGGACCATTGGTACTTTGAAGCCCGTTTTGAGGCTCCCAGGTATAGTTTTCTGCATAGCCATTTACTTTTATTACGGTATTTGTACCCATTGAAGTGGAAATAACAGGATTTTCAAAAAAGATATGAAGGTTCTCTTCTACAATTATATATTCCTGCAAAAATATACTATCAACCTTTACGCCCGAATTAAAAGCTGCCAGGGAGATATTTTTATTTCCCCGTGCGTTGTATGATACTTTTATGGGGCCTTCACCTGAAGTATCAGTTGGGTTGGCATCGTTTCCAAAATACCAGTGCAAGCTATCGATATTACCAATAGATTTATCAGAAAAAATAACTGTATCTCCGGTACATAAATAATTTTTATTGCTTGTTAACAATGCTTTGCTTTCATTTTCACTGCTATAGGCCCTTATACAAAGGTCGTATTCCCTGTTTTGTATATCAGAACCCAGTTCATACCATTCTTCTTCATCAGCACTTACCCACTGGAAACCGGATGGCTGTATCTCTGGATTTGAATACCCGGAGAATGCTCTTTCTACCGGTATGGGGTAATTATGACCTGGAGTTACATATTTTACTTTAATATAAAAATCATTATTTACAGAAGCTGTTAAATCAAAAGTGTGGTATCCCGGGAACATAATTTTTTTGCCCTTGACTGAATCAAGTAAATTCGATAGTTCGTAAGTTGAAGCATTGAAATCATCATATAATTCAATATCTATTTCTGTACCGGAAGAATTAATATATGAGCCAATTTTATGAATGGTTTTTATGGTTTCTGCCTCAAATTTAATAATGGCATAAGCTGTATCGTTCTGAAAACCATAAGAAGTGACCATTCCCAGTTTATCATACATGTATAAGGAATCAATATATTCGGTTTCTTTTTTTACAGGATAAAAAGAATTAGATCTAAGAGCCTGAGTATCATAATAGGATAAGTAAAAGTAACCGGATTCTCCCCAATAGGAGCCCCAGCTATTTTTAATGATCCATGCACCTGTTCCGCCTGCCGTTATTTTATTATCGTCCCATCCGACAATGGTTACAGCATGTCCACCTCCGTCATCAGACCCATCAGCCGGTCCTTCATAATGATAGGTATAATTGTTACTGTTATACGCACTTGATGTCCAGTACATGCTGGTAGCAATGGCTCCGTAATTCATTACAGCTCGTTTTACTTCATCAATGTTGTCTGGTAACCATCGCGCTTCAGGAGAATAAGCAACAGGGGAGTAAGTGCTGTTGCAAGAGGAATAAGTGTTGAGGGTGCCATATGGATCATCAGTTTCGGCTACAGGACCGTCTAATCTTGTAATGTAAGCACCTGACATCTGCTGGTTTCCACCATCGCTAACACCTAACAGGTAACCGCTACAGGTTACCAGGTTTTTTTCAGAAAGGTTGTAATCAGTATTATCCAGGATTTTCCATCTGGATTCTAACGAAGCCATAGCTGCGAATGCCCAGCAAGTTCCATATGGATTTTGGTCTTTTACAAGAGTTACTGCATTCTCTGCTCTAAGGTCGTAAATTGAGGGCAGAGATTTATTCTCATTATTGGTCTTTTTTAAATTCCTGAAATTATCGAAATTCATGCGATAAGGTGGTGGAATATAACCTAATCTCTCATTTTTATAATTATCAGGGTTTTTCTGATATTTTTTGAATTCCGGGTTCAGAGGCGCTTGTTCTAATTTTTTTTGGGCTGCTAAATTGCCTGAAATAATGATACAGGTCAAAAACAGGGTGAATTTTTTCATGAGTTTTTGGGTTTTAATATTAAGACAAAAGTATTAAATTCAAAATTGGATATTTTAGATTCATCTGCATTTTCACCAATAAGGTTTTAATCGAAGTAGTTAATTAGACTCTGGTAAAACAAATAGTTTAATTGAGTTTTTAGAAACGTCAAAAATTATTAATTTTATGAAAAACTAAAGGGCTTATGAATAAAAACTGTATTCATTTATTAATGTTATTTTTGATTCTGACGGCTGGATGTAGTGATAAAACTAAAAATGATAATATGACAACACAAGAGAACAAAAAACAAAACCATCCCGGTGGTATTGTATTTTTTTCAACTCAACATTTAAACGAAGTAACGGATTTTTATATCACCAAAATAAAATGTGATCTTTGGCTGGACCAGGGAGCCTGCCAGATACTGAAGCATGGAAATCAACTGTTGGGCTTTTGTAAATCAGAAGAGAAAATTGATACCAATGGAATCATCACCTTTTTTTATCCTGAAAAAGAACAAGTAGATTCTATGTATAAAAAACTTAAAGATATTGCTGTTGCAGAGCCCAGGATGAATGAAAAGTTTAATATCTACCAGTTTTTTGCAAAAGATCCGGAAGGACGTACCCTTGAATTTCAATATTTCAATCACGAATTGAAAGAGTATTAGTTCTTCTTTAACCAGTTTGAGAATTCATTTTTAGAAGAAATCTTGATCCTGAGAGGCTCTTAATTGAATTTCAATAAACTAAGGGGTTCTTTGCTGAATTGAATTCAGGTTAAACTTATGACTGGTGTTATGAATTTTTTTAAACTATTTGTTAGTTTAATCATCTTAATTAAGAATTTTTATAAATTTCAAACGTTAAAAAATTATTGTTTAACCCTTAAAAATCAGATAAAGTGAAAAAGTATTTATTAATCTTATTATCAATTGGTTTAATTATGGGAGCATGTTCAAAACAAAAGGAAGAAAAAGGCGGAAATCCCTTTTTCGAAGAGTATGAAACCCCTTTTAAAGTGCCTCCATTTGATAAAATCGAAAACAAGCATTTTATACCGGCTTTTGAGAAAGCTATGAAAGAACACAAGTCCGAGATTGAAGCTATTGTGAATAATCCTGAAGACCCTACATTTGACAATACTGTTGGAGAAATGGTATACAGTGGAAAGTTAATGGATAAGGTCACTTATGTTTTCTATGGCTTATTGAGCGCAAATACAAGTGATGAACTTCAGAACATTGCTCAGAAAATCTCACCCAAATTATCAGCACACAGAGATGAGATAAAGCTGAATCCCGAACTGTTTAAGAGAATTAAAACTGTTTATGAGGAAAAAGATGACCTTGATTTGTCATCTGAAGAAGCCTTTTTACTGGAAGATCTCTATAAAAGCTTCATACGAAATGGAGCCAATCTTAATGATGAGGACAAAGAAAAACTTAAAGAAATTAACCAGAAGTTATCTTCGCTTTCTTTAGAGTTTGAAAGAAACGAACTCAAAGAGACTAATAACTTTGAGTTGGTTATTGAAGATAAAAAGAACCTGGCAGGTCTTCCCGAATCAGTAGTTCAAACGGCAGCCGAAACAGCTAAAAAACGAGGACACGAAGGCAAATGGGTTTTTACAACTCATAAACCCAGTATGATTCCTTTCCTTCAATCTGCAGAAAACAGAGACCTCAGAGAAAAACTATATAAGGCTTATTTGAACAGAGGAAACAATGACAATGAGTATGACAATAAAGAAATTTTATCAGAAATTGTTAAGCTCAGAGTAAAAAAAGCTCACCTGCTGGGATATGAAACTTATGCAGATTATGAACTTGAAACCCGTATGGCTAAAGAACCAGGAAATGTAATGGATTTGCTTAACAAAGTCTGGGATGCAGCTCTGCCGGTTGCTAAAGAAGAGAGAAAGCAAATGCAGCAAATAATCAACAAAGAAGGAAAAGATTTTGATCTGAAGAGCTGGGATTGGTGGTATTATGCTGAAAAGTTACGTAAACAAAAATATGACCTGGATGATAGTGAATTAAGACCCTACTTTAAACTTGATAATGTTCGACAAGGAGCATTTGATGTAGCCAATAAATTATATGGAATCACTTTTACTGAGATCAAGGATATTCCAACACCTCATCCGGATGCACGCGCCTTTGAAGTAAAAGAAGCTGATGGAGAACACGTTGGTGTGCTTTATATGGATTTTCATCCACGTAGTAGTAAGAACGGAGGTGCATGGTGTGGAAGCTACAGGACACATAAAGTTTCTCAGGAAGGAAAAGAGATTAAACCTGTAAAAACGGTTGTTACAAACTTCACCACTCCTACAGAAGATAAGCCTGCCCTGCTTAGCCTTGACGAGGTTGAAACGCTTTTCCATGAGTTTGGGCATGCTCTTGATGGATTATTTGCAGAAAATGAATATCCAAGAACTTCGATTCCAAGAGATTTTGTTGAATTGCCCTCTCAAATTATGGAACACTGGTCAACTCATCCTAAAGTATTGAAAGAGTATGCTGTTCATTATGAAAGCGGTGAAACCATTCCGGATGAATTAATCAGTAAAATTGAAAAAAGTAGTTATTTTAACCAGGGTTTTTCCAATGTTGAATACCTGGCCGCTTCATTCCTTGATATGGCTTATCATACAATTGAAAAGCCAAAGGATTTAAACGTGATGAAATTTGAAAAGAATTACCTGGAAGAACTGGGATTAATACCTGAAATTGAACCAAGGTATCACAGTACTTATTTCAGTCACATTACCGGAGGTTATGCAGCAGGATATTACAGTTATCTGTGGTCAGCTGTTCTCGATAATGATGCTTTCGAAGCATTTGAGAAGAATGGTATTTATGACCAGGAAACTGCTGAAAAATTCAGACACTTACTGGCTAAAGACGGGACAACTAATTCTATGGAACTTTATGTGAAGTTCCGCGGAAGAAAACCAAAAATTGACGCTCTGCTTGAGAACAGAGGTCTGAAATAAACGGAAAGAATTATATAAATCATAAAGCCGTCTTTTAGCAAGGACGGCTTTTTGTTGTGAACCATTTTTGTCTTAAATTGTGATATCCAAAAACAAAACAGACATGGAAAATAAAAAATTCAGAGCATACCGGGTTTTTGAAAAAGAAGACGGAACCTATGAACGAAAAATTGTTGAGCGTTCGACAAGCGAATTACCTGAAAATGATGTATTAGTGAGGGTTAAATACTCCGCACTGAATTATAAAGATGCACTCTCGGCAACAGGAAATAAAGGTGTTACCAGGAAATTCCCGCATACACCCGGAATTGATGCTGCCGGAATAGTGGTCGAGGATAAAACAGGAAACCATGCAAAAGGAACCCAGGTTATTGTTTCAGGGAATGATCTCGGGATGAATACCGACGGAGGTTTTGGTGAGTTTATTCGTGTGCCTGGTTCATGGTTATTCCCACTTCCCGAAGCTTTAACGCTTAAAGAAAGCATGATGATTGGTGGAACCGGTTTTACAGCAGGTCTGTCTGTCTTTCGATTGCTTCAGGCTGGTCAGATCCCTGAACTTGGTCCGGTTCTGGTTACAGGGGCAGCAGGAGGTGTAGGAAGTATGGCTGTATTAATTTTAAAGAAACTGGGTTTTGAAGTTATTGCAGCAACCTCGAATAAAGAAGATTCTTCTGAATTTATAGAAAAACTGGGTGCAGACAAGCATGTTGATAAATCTGTTACCGATGATCAGTCAGGTAAAGCTCTCAGAAAACCACAATGGGCCGGGGCCATCGATGTAGTTGGTGGAAATGTGTTGGCCACTGCCCTGAAATCCTGCGAATATGGTGGAAATGTAACTTCATGCGGAAACATATTCTCACCAAAACTGGAAATGACGGTTTATCCCTTCATTTTAAATGCCGTAAGCCTGTTGGGAGTTGATGCAGCCAGGTGTCCCTATAAAATAAAAAAAGAAGTTTGGGAAAGACTGACAGCTGCATGGAAGGTGGATACATCATTTATGACAAATGAAATAAAGCTAGATGAATTGGATGAAGCTTTACAAAAGCTGATTAATAAGAAGAATCGCGGGCAAACTTTATTAAAACACGTTCACCAGGAGTAAACCATTTACAGGAAGACACTTTACTGTTTTGATCTGTCTTGCCTTAATAAAAATATTTTTATATAATGCATAAACCTGTTCTTTCAAGGTATGTTTTTAAATTCTTATCACGTCTGTAATTTCTATAAATTTTGAAAATTAAAATACAAAATTCATAGAAAGCGGGGGAATATTATACTAGTTAAATAGCTTCTTCAAAATTTGGTAAAGTAAAATTTTTAATAAAATCAAAACACTTTCTCAATATTTGAAAATTTATTCTTCATATTTTTGAATAATAAGTATCTTTACGGCCAAATTTTGAGAGGAACGAGAAAAGAGAAAAGATAAAGGAACTGAAGAATGAAGAATAACAGGAATTTTTGCATACTGGCACATATCGATCATGGTAAAAGTACCTTGGCAGACAGGTTGCTACAGCTCACCAAATCTGTGACAGAAAGAGAATACCAGGATCAGATGCTTGATGATATGGAGTTAGAAAGGGAGAGAGGTATTACGATTAAAAGTCATGCCATTCTAATGGAATATCTCTATAATGATGAAAAGTATTATCTTAACCTAATTGATACTCCCGGTCATGTGGATTTTTCTTATGAGGTCTCCCGTTCAATTGCAGCCTGCGAAGGTGCACTGTTAGTCGTTGATGCAGTGCAGGGGGTTCAGGCACAGACGATTAGTAATGTTTATATGGCCATTGATCACAATCTGGAGATTATTCCGGTGATGAATAAGATTGATCTGGAAGCTGCCAAACCTGATGAAGTGAAAGATCAGATTGTGGAATTAATTGGATGTGGCAGAGAAGAAATAGTTGAGGCCAGTGGAAAAACGGGTGAGGGAGTAGAAAGAATTTTAAATACAATCATTGAAAAGGTACCACAGCCAGTAGGAGATGAAAATGAACCTTTACAGGCCATGATATTTGATTCTGTGTTTAATTCTTATCGCGGGATTGAAGCATATTTCAGAATATTTAACGGAAGATTAAGGAAAGGCGATCATGTAAAATTTGTAAATACAGGAAAAGATTACTATGCCGATGAAATAGGGGTGCTCAGATTACAGAAAGAGCCCAGGAAAGATTTGAAAGCAGGTGATGTTGGTTATATTATTTCAGGAATTAAAACTTCGGCTGAAGTAAAAGTGGGTGATACAATTACTCAGTTTGATAAACCCTGCGACAAAGCAGTATCAGGTTTTGAAGATGTTAAACCCATGGTTTTTGCTGGAATTTATCCGGTGGATGCTGATGATTACGAAGAATTAAGAATTTCCCTTGAGAAGCTACAGCTAAATGATGCTTCACTGACTTTTGAACCAGAATCTTCTGTTGCTCTTGGTTTTGGCTTTCGATGTGGTTTCCTTGGATTACTGCACATGGAAATTGTGCAGGAACGACTGGATCGTGAGTTTGATATGGATGTGATAACAACTGTTCCAAATGTTTCATATCATGTCTATACCCACGATGGAGAAAAAAAAGAGGTGCATAATCCTTCCGGTTTACCCGAAGAAAAATTTATTGACCGTATTGAGGAACCTTATATTAATGCACAGATTATATCAGTTTCTGATTTTATTGGCTCTATCATGACGCTCTGCCTTGAGAAAAGAGGAACCCTAAAAAACCAGGTTTTTCTGCCTAACAACAGGGTAGAGGTGACTTTTGAAATGCCGCTGGCAGAAATCGTTTTCGATTTCTATGATAAGCTGAAAAGTATCTCAAAAGGGTATGCTTCCTTTGATTATTTTCAGACTGGCTATAAAGAGGCTAAGTTGGTCAAGCTGGATATTATGATCAATAAAAAACCAGTTGACGCTCTTTCAACATTGATACACAGAGACCATGCCTATTCTTTTGGAAGAAGGATTTGTGAGAAATTGAAGGAATTGATTCCCCGCCAGCAATTTGATATTGCTATACAAGCTGCTATCGGTGCTAAAATTATTTCCCGTGAAACAGTGAAGGCTCTTAGGAAAGATGTAACTGCCAAATGTTATGGTGGCGACATTACCCGAAAAAGGAAATTGCTGGAAAAACAGAAGAAAGGGAAAAAACGAATGCGGCAAGTGGGAGACGTAGAAGTGCCTCAATCGGCATTTATGGCTGTGCTAAAGCTTGACTAGTTTTAGGGAGATAATCATAAAATCTTCCAGCCATGATCTATTCTCTTATAAAAAATCTGGTTGAAATTGGACTAATTTTTGTAACTTGATTCTCTTAAGAGACGTTATAAAAATTAGTTTTTGTTTTATCCAAACTTAGTAGGCTATGAGAAAAATTGTTTTTTTGTTTAGTTTTTTCCTGCTCGTAAAATTTTCGTTTTCGCAGGAGTTACCCTCACAAGCACCAATGAACCCTGAATTTCTGGATTATATTTCTAATATTAGGAATGGGAAGGTAAGTACGGACAGTCATGCTCATCATTTAGGGAGAATCCCTTTACCGGTAAAGCCTGATTTTAGTAATTACAAACCAGGTTCTGAAGTAAAAAACAAGAGTTTTGATCCTTCATATGATCTAAGAGATGAAGGAGGACTTACAAGTGTTAAAAATCAGGGTAATTGTGGTTCATGCTGGACCTTTGCCACAATGGCTAATATTGAATCTGTATGGAAGATAGATGGTTTTGGAACATACGATCTTTCAGAACAGAATTTACACACCTGTAATAATGATTTTGAATTTGGTCATTGTAAT
>Ga0209925_1000830_pt1 | contig 15613 bp, 13 predicted proteins | sample SalPonR2_A_D1_MG_FD_185702 | JGI IMG/M metagenome (GOLD analysis project Ga0209925, IMG submission 185702) | Salt pond soil microbial communities from South San Francisco under conditions of wetland restoration - Salt Pond MetaG R2_A_D1_MG... ...
TTTGATTCGTACTCGTACTCGTTCTCGTAATCGGCTTTTATCTTTCGAGTACGAGTACGAGCACGAGAACCGTCCCGCTTATGCGGGACTGAGTACGATCAGTTCCTTAGAAGCCCTCTATTCATTGGCGGTGGTATTTTTACATAAAGTGATGTGGGCCAGGATCTAAGGATTTCTTCATTTGCAAAGTGATAAAAGAACCCTATGAGTTTATAGGTTATCGAATTTCTGCATTGGAAACAGCAATTCACGGCAAAACTGACAGGTAATGGTCATTTCTGCCTCGCTACCGCATATTTCACAGTGGCGGAGCTATTCATCCAGAGAGAAAGGCGGAAGGGTGAATTCATAAGAATCTGGCTTTTTTATTACGTGCTTATTGTAGTAGCTGTTGGGGTCGTTCTTAAATTTTTCTATCACGGCTCTTTCTTCCGCGTCATTTTTTGGACCGCACCGCTTCGCTTGCATAAAATTCCCGACAACCCCTCCGACGCGTGATGCTGCACCGATGGCTACTCCCGCGCCCTCTAGGAAAGCATCCCCGTAGTTGCCCTGCATCAGATGATCCATTACCAATGTCACCCCGGCCGCCGTGCCGATTTTACCGAGCTTTGTGGTAGCCGCAGTTAATGCATCCCTAAAGACGGTGCAAGGGTCTGTATTGCTGCCCTTCATGCGCGGCTGGTTGTAAGTATAGGAGGTAACACCCCTGTTTAAATCCGCGGCCGTCTTTGGCTGCACGGCTCCGTTGGCCGATACTTTGGCCAGATAGCCCCATTGCCCGTCCGGATCAATATAGTTGACCGGATCGTTGTAGGCGTATTGCCGGGCATTGACGGTGACCCCCATGCCGACGGGGTCATTGGACAGAAAAGCGGCCGTGACCGCATCATACGTGCGGCTGCCCATGTAATAGAGACCCTCGCCCAGGTCAATGACGCCATAGGTGCCAACAAAGGTGAAAGGGTTTGCCACCGTGCTTTCGGATGCCGTCTGCAGCCCGTAGGGCAGGTAGCGGTAGGTGGCTGCGATCCGGGCATCTTCGTCGGACAAAAAGGAAACATTGACACTCAGGTCGTTGTGATAAAAGCAGACGCCTGAGGCATCGGCCATGGCCACGATCTGTCCGCCCCGGTAGAGCCACATGGCCTTTAACGCATTACTGCCGTCGGTTTCAAAAAGCAGGCGGCCCTGTTCATCGTAATGGAACCGGCGCACCGAGCCGTCGCTGGTCCACTCGATCAGCCGCCTTCTGCCGTCATAGACGGCCTGATGGCCGGCCTTGCGGGTGCTCCAGTCCGTCAGCAGGTCCCGGTGGTCAAATGTGCCGGAAAACGACCGGTCGCCGGGGATTTCTGTCTGGTTCCCGCCTGTATCCGTTGCGGCCGCCGCTCCGTTGAACGAGCTCAGGGTAAAGGAGCGGTTATATGTATATTGGGCACTCGTATCCCCGGCTAAAAGCTCCGGAACCCAGGCAACCGCGGTTCCGGTCTGGTTCAGTTCATTAATCAGCCCTAGGCTGTTGCGGGTGCACGTCAGATCCAGCAGGGTTTCTGAGGCGCTATAGTGGCGAATACGCGTGGCCAGGCTGTTCTTGTCATAAGTGACGGCCGTGTCAATCCCGTTGGAGCGCTCCTCTTTGGTGAGGTTTCCGACCGCGTCATAGCTCATCTCAATTGTTTCCCCCTTCCAGGCAATCGCGCTCACCCGGCCCCGGCTGTCGTAGGTGTAGGTAGCCCCGCTGCCGTCCGGATAGACCATGCCGGTCTGCTGGCCGGCCGCGTCATAGGCGAAACTCATGGACAGGCCGTCATACCAGTTCTGCTGCGTAACCTGGCCGCGGCCGTTTCGCCCATAGGTCTCTGTCCCCAGCGCATGGGTGGCGGCGGTCAAAAGCCCGTTGCCGTCATGGGTGTAAGTGGCGATGGGCGTTCGTTCCATTAAAATCTATCTCCGTGAGCAGGCCGTCAGCATTTCGGGTGTAATGAATCGCGTTATTCCACGTACCGTCAAACCGTGGGTAAGTATCGCGCAGCCGGCCCATCTGATCCCGGACGTACCGGGCGCCGTTTGCTTCCCACGGCAGCCCCCGCCAGTCAAGCCCAACTGAAACACTGACGTCTAGAGTCTCGGAAAGGGTCTGAGAGAACAGCTCGTCGGAGTACAAATAATCCCAGCCCACCTGGTCTCCGTCCGGGCCCTGGACAGAAGTTGCCTGTCCCAGTTCGTTGTAAGCGGTGATAAAGGCTTTGCCGTCAGGACGAGTGGCCTTGATCTGCCTGCCGGCCGCGTCATAGGTGTAGGTCATGGTCTGACCCAGGTAATCCGTCTCGCTTAAAATCTTGAGGGAGGGTGACCGGGTGACGTATTGCTGATCGCCGTTCTCGTTTCGAAGGCCGATGGCGGCGCAGCAGTCATACAGGTTTTCCTGATAAGTGCCGTCCGGATGGGTCACCCGCAAAAGCCTCCGGTTTTCGTCGTAGGTGAATGTGGTCGTTCGCCCCAAAGGATCGGTGATACTGGTGAACTCAATACCGTTTACGTCGTAGCCGAAGGTTATGGTATTGCCGTCTTCATCTGTCAGGGCCTTAAGGTTGCCGAAGCCGTCATAAGTCCGGGTCGTGACGTTGCCCTCCGGATTCGTGGTCTGTGTCAGCTGGCCGTATGTGTCATAGCTGAACTGAAAAACACGGCCAGCCGGCGAGGTGGTCTGGGTGGGGTTTCCGTTCGCATCATAGGCGATGCTCCATGTGTTTCCAAGCGCATCCACGTACTGGATCACCTGCCCCCGATCATTATAGGTGTAGGCATGAACGCCCCCATCATATTCGGTGACGCTTGCGAGCCGGCCGTCATCGTTGTAGGTAAGCTGCCGTGTAGCTCCTGGGCCTTTCTGCGTGATTTCAAGCGGCCGCCCCTCGGCGTCCGTGACTACGGTGGGCGCCTGCTGACGGTCGTTGCCTGCATATTGACCATTGGGATACTCATAGTCAAAGCTGCGGCCGGTGGCGTCTATGATCCGAGTTGTCAGATATTCAAGTTCCGGGTCCGCAATTGCATATTGGGTGATGTTTCCATCCGGATCTGTGACCTTGCCCAGGTAATCGAACTTGTTGTCATAGGTCGACCACAAGAACTGCCAGATGCGTCCGGCGGTGTTCATCTCCGTGATATAGTGATCGCTGTTATAGGTATAGTCGGTCTGGTTACCAATTAGGTCCACCACCCGAACCAGGTGGGCGCCGCTGTAGCTGAAGGAAACCGCATTCCCGCCCGGAACCGTCAGAGCGGTGCACTGCCCCGAGGCGTTGTAGGAAAGGTCGGCCGACCGGCCGACCGCGTCGGTGATCTGCGTGATGGCGCCGGCAACATTTCGGGTGATTACCAGGCGGTTACCATTCCAGTCCTCAACCGCCACCAGGGGCAGAGGCTCACTTATATCCAAAGCTCCCTCGTAAATATAGGAGAGCCTCTGATCCGGCGGAGTCAAAATAAACCGCCGTTGGGAGGTCTCAGTCAGATCTTTTTCGAGACGGTAGCCGGAGCGATTGGGAACAAAAGCACCGTCCCAGTCCGCGGTATAGGCGGGCCCGCTTTCGGCTGGGTCATAGTCCACGACTATAGTTTCATCGCCGGTCTCGGTGTTCTGTGTAGCAGTTATCACGTTGGCGTTTGCATCGGACGGGATCTTGAAGTGTAGCTGCCCGCCGTCATCCTGCTTCACCGTCACCCCCTCAAAGGATTCAGTCAGCCAGGAATCATAGGAAAACCGCCATCCGGTCCCAAAACCGGTTGCACCCGCCGATAGCCGGGCGTTCCAGGTCAGAGTTAGATCCACCGCCGGCCCGCGGCCGGACCATTGAAAAAGTGTATCCTGAACCCCGGGCAGGAGGTTTGCCATGTTGACGCGGTATCCGGGCAGGCCGATATCCGAGCATCCGTTGCAGCCGTATGGTTTTTTTCGCATATAATCGGGCTCGGTGCGGGCGTATTTCGGCAGGCCGTTGTTTTCGGGATTGGTGAGGCTGGCAAGGCAGGTCGGGACAATATGGATAGACAAACCCCGATCCTCAGTCCCCTCACCTGCACCTCCGAATGTTACAACATAAGTCCGGTCAAAAATGCGGATCTCCTTGTCCGGCTCCCAGGCATAATATTCTGGATAAGGAGGCTCCGCCTGATAGGGATTAAATGCGTTATGAAGGGCAACCTCCATGGACGTGGGTGAGGGAAAACCGCTATCCTCGCTGCTGTATCGCTTTTCAGCGACAATGCGCTGGCCGTTATCCGGGATGCTGATCGAAAGCACCCGCTGGGCATTACAATGATCGTTAGGTTCCTCACAGGAGAGGTCCCTGGCCTCGGGGACGGTTACCTCTACTGTCAGGTTGGCACCCATGGAAATCGGCGCCGTATAATAGACTCTGTCCAAGATGCCGTCTTGGTCGTAGATCCAGTAAAGCAATTCAATCTCACTGTCATTCACCCCGCTGATGGACCACTCCACGTCTTCCCCAATCACTGCAGATGTAGTGGTCATGGCATAGGCCGAAGAAACTAGCAAAAGGATCAGAACACCTGCCGAGAGCCAAAGGAAAAATCTATTCTTTATGCCAGCAGCTTTGAATCGCATCAAATCCAACTCCTTGTAAAATAGAATGTCAACCACTTCTCCCAAAATAAAGCCAACCACTTTTTCTTTTCCTCCTAAGCCCCCTTATCATGTTTTTCAGGCGCTCATACCGACTTAAAAACCAGTAAAAAATTTCAGTTTATCCTAAATATGTCAATAAAAATGCAAAGATTACCTTAAAAAAGGTGGGGGCTCTCCGGTCTTCTTCCCGAGGGATCTGTTTTTCCAACCTGGATGGCTTCGTAAAAAGTCCAATATCTGTGTTGCGCTGCATTCCTCGGGATTTTGCGCGCCCCCTGATCTTAAACCGGGCTTGAACTTTTACTTTGCCATCCTAAAATCAAATTTTTACGAGATTGTCAGCCTTGACGATTTAAAAATTTTGAATCGGAAAAAGCAAAACGTCCAGGAAATGATTGATTTAACGATTTTCCTTTGATAATCATTGTTTCTATCTTTTAAGGGATGGAGAAAAAAAAGAAATGACAAGCGACAGCCACTTGCGCTTCGGCAGATCCAGCAGAAAACCTGTCGGCATAAAACTAACCATATCAACAAATATTTTTTGTATTTTTTTTCTTTTGTTGACCATGCCCGGCTTCGCGGCCGCTGTATCCGTCAGTTACACCTATGATGATATGAATCGCCTGAAGCGGGTGACCTACGGAAACTGGGGGGTCGTGGAATACACTTATGACGCGGTCGGCAATCGGCTGAATAAAATCGTCATTCCTACCGACACGGATAACGACGGCATCCCTGACATCATCGAAGACGCCAACCAAAACGGTACTATGGATGACGGCGAAACCAACCCATACAGTGCAGATACAGATGGTGACGGCATGCCGGATGGCTGGGAGGTTGACAATAACCTTGATCCGCTGACCGATGATGCCGATTTGGATCCGGATGGCGATGGCCTGACCAATCTTGAGGAATACCAGAATGGAACTAATCCGAATATACATAATGACCACAAGCCACTGCCTTGGATAATGTTGCTTTTGTCTGATTAATTGAAATCGAAATCCAATTTAATAAAAAGGCAGGGCTTACATGGCCCTGCTTTTTGTATATCGAAAGCAAACATTCGGCTGTTGAATTTCAGTTATGCGCTAAACACTGCCGCTAAGTACAGTCAAACAGAAAAGGCAGTAATCCGGGACTTTGCCTCTTCTGAAGGTACCCCAATATGTTGTACTTTCCCTTTGAACCGGATAGCTGCCGAAGCCTTTTTACAGTCCTCAGTCCACGCTTGAAATTACCGGGCTGGAATATGGCAAGCAGCATTTATCTTATAATTTTTTAAAGCCTTATTTATCCCTGAAAACTATATTATCGTTTTTTCTAAAATCTTCGAATATATCTCTGGGTCTTTTGCCTTCGTTAAAGCGTTCAAGATATTCTTCAAACGCCATTGATGAGTCTTGAGTAAATCCAGTTGCCATGAAGTTGGCTTTTTCTGATTCTAATCCCCAGGTTAAACCCGCTGAGGCGCCAAAATATACAGAACGCTTAACACCACGAATTGACCAACGAGGGCGTTTTGCCATTCGTTCTGCCAGAGTCATAGCTTCCTCTATCAGTCTATCTCTTTCAACAACACGATGAATCAGCCCTAATTCCTTCGCTTCTTCAGGTTCCAGAACGATGCCGTCAAAAATCATTTCGAGTGATTTGGCAGTCCCTATTACTCTCGGCAACCTTTGTGTACCTCCCGCTCCTGGAATAATTCCGCATATTACTTCGATAAGACCAATACGATAATCGCCGTCAGCCATGAATCGAAAGTCACATGAAAGGACCAATTCGCATCCACCGCCCATAGTCTCTCCGTTAATAGCAGCAATTACAACCTTATCCATTAATTGGAGTCTTTTAAATACTCGGTGAATACGTTCGAGTTGGACGAGTCCATATAACGGGGTTAGCAAAAAAAGTTTTTCCATGATGATTCCCAGAGGAAATGCGCGATAAATCAGGCGTAAAAAACTACCCAGAAAGAGGGAAAATCCAACGGATAATCTTTGTAAAAATTTAGGGGTTATGCGGAAAATTTTGAAAGCGTCATAAAGTTCCTTAATGCTGTAATGAGTAATAAAAATACCATCTACACCGCCGGTTATAATTATTGATCTTATAGCCGAATCTTTGGACCATTTTCGAGTCACCTCGTCCAGCTCCCGCACCATTTGGGCAGTCATAAAATTGTGGGGTGGATTAGTCAGGGTGATAATGCCGATTGGACCTTTGATTTGCGTTTTGACCTGTTCCATGATTTACTCCTCAATTGATGAGTTGTTGGGAAACAGTTTTCAACATTAAAATTTATGACACGAAACGATTTGTTTTTCAAATTAAACATATATTTATGATTGCTAAATATGAAAAATGTGCGGTTCGCCTTTAGAAGGAAGTAAGATAAAAGATGAAAATCGAGAAAATGCTATCCAAATAAATAGCAAGATTGCCAAACAGAAAAGACGGTAGTTTGGGCCCTTGGTCCGCCGCAGGTCACTACCACATATTGTATGCCCAATTTTGACAGGATAGCCGACGGGTTCTTTTTAAAGTGTTCAGTCCTTCGTCTAAAATTTCCAGATGGAATTCTGGCAAGTATGTCGCATCAGCAACGACGCTCTTGAATAGTGACAATGGCCAGCAGGATGTACCGGGAAACTATTTTAGCAATACCGTTGAAAAATGCCAGTATTTTGAAGAGATATGTGCAAGAAAGCAATCAAGGCGTCTCTGAGCGATTTTACCGTAAGGCTAAAGTGCTCGGCAAGCACTCAGCGGCAGGCGCTCAATGCAATTGTCTTTTCGTACAACCGGGTCCTGGATCTCCACATTGAAGGGTCCTTTTAGTCGGTGTTGTTCGACCCGGATCGAGGGGTTTATTTATTGTGAAAAATCGACCAAATATCAGTATTCCAATTTAATCGTCAGAGTAAGATCTTCCCCGTCATAACGGAATCTGGCGGCAGAAAACGCAGGAGCGCCGAATTCTTCAATGGTCGTATTTGAAAAGCCGTAGCCTTCCGTGGGGATACCAAACCAATTGGTGTCGAGCTCGCCGTTCATGTTCTCATCATGGATGACGGCGATCGCATAGGTTCCCGGCGGGATATCCGAAAAGTTGCATTGCGCTTGTGTCTTCTGAATTTTCCTTATTATAACCGCCTTTGCCGAACCCAAAAATTTCTTGGGAAAACCCTCTGCTGATTCGAAAATTCCACAAGCTATACTTCCAGTACTGTTTTTTATGTTCGGAATTTTCACGTGAATTCCCGGGCATGATGATTGGGCGAAAGCGAGGGCGGGAAGATTCAAGAAAATCAGTACGCCAAGAAATGCCAGCCATCGAATTTCCTTGCGAATCCGTATTTTCCGGTCCCGTGGAGGATTTTGCCGATTTAATAATTGAGCCCCGGTTATGATTTTCCTTACATCTGTGGATCGCAATCGAACTTTTTGCCGGCCTTTGTCAATCCGGGTGCTCCAGTTATCAAGCTGTGCCTGCGGGTTTTTTTTGTAAGCTGCGGTGCTCATGTTTGGCCGCATTTCCTTATGAACTCCTGTTTCTTCGGAGGTTATAACTTTTATATAAAAGTTAATCGTGTATGAGTTGTCATGCAAATAATAAACTCAATATCCAAATGTGGTCGATGTATAATTTTTTTTGCAAATCACTGTACTGTACACATTGTCTTCAAGGCCAAAAATACGTATGATATACGGTTAGGAAATAGCTTAAAGATAAAAATATGTCACCGATACCAACTTAATGAATAATATCCGGAAAACCGGAGAATCAATTGTTCGCAGAATTGTAAATAATAACAGAGAATTATGACGATGCCGACGCAATTTGAACGCCCGGAAACACCGATTGAAGAAAACCATCCGAACCACACCGACCCTGCCGCGGCCGTCGATGTCGTGCTGGTCTATCCGTATTTTTACACCCATGCGCCCCAGGCCATGCTTTTTCATCCCCTCGGCATCGCGCAGTTGGCAGCTGTTCTAAGAAGCCGCGGGCTGCGCACGCAGGTTGTTGACTGCACGTTTGATCAAACTAAAGATGTAATTTCAAAAATAGTTCATGCCCGGCCCCGGATTTTAGGAATTTATGCCATGCTTTCCATGTCGGAAAATGCCATGGCCCTGGCCCGTGAAATCCGGCAAATTCTCCCCCAAACACTGCTGGTAAGCGGCGGCCCGCTCCCCACGTTAAAACCCGACCGGTTTTTACCTGATTTTGATGGGGTGTTTTGCGGCGAAGCCCATGCCGCTTTTCCCGATTTTTGTCGGGATTATGTTGAATCTGATGGCCAGCCGAAAGATCTTTTCCGGTTGGGCAAATATCCGGAAAAATATCCCGGCATTTATTTGAAGCATCCCCATGATGGAGAAGTGATCCGGAGCATGCCCCGCTCATCTGACGAGAAAACCATTAACGATCTTCCCATGCCGGACCGCAGTGATTATGATCATTTACAATATCAACAGTTCTGGCTGGATCGGGAAGGGTTTTCACTGGCCGGCATCATGACGAGTTATGGATGCCCTTTTGATTGCGAGTTCTGCTCAAAACCGGTGTTCGGCAATCACCTCCGGCAACGCGGCCTGGATCAGGTATTTGAAGAAATCAAAGATATCAAGAGTTGGGGGTATACAGGGCTCTGGATAGCAGATGACTGCTTTTGTCTTGACCCGGCATACACCCGGGCGTTTTGTCGCCGGATGATATCTGAAAAAATGGACATGAAATGGTTCTGCCTGTCCCGGGTGGACCGCATGACGTCATCTGATATCGCGCTGTGGCAGGATGCCGGATGCCGGAAGGTTTTTTTCGGTCTTGAATCCGGCAGTAATGATGTTTTGAAGTTGATGAACAAGAAGACCACAACGGAAGAAGCGGAAAAAACCATTCATCGATTTGCGCAAAGCGACATCCGGACCGCTGGATTTTTTATGGTGGGGTATCCGGGTGAAACCTATGACACCATTGAAACGACATTCAAATGGGCGCTTTCCCTGCCGCTGGATGAAATTTCCTTTACCGTTCCGTATCCACTGCCGGGAACACGATTATATGATCGCGTAACACCGGTCAAAGAAAATCCTGACTGGCGATATGAAAATGAGAACCGCCTGGTCTTTCAATCCGAGTTTGATGAGGCGTATCTAAAAAAACGGATTGACAGCGTCTATAAACAGTTTAATGCGGCCCGCGACCCGGTTAAAGCCAGGATGAATCAATCGTAAAAAACGGTAAAAGTCTTAAAGAACGAATAAAACCCAAGAGATCTATTTATTTGCTTCCCCTTTCAGACAATCTGTTTTTGATTCAGTCCTCTTCAGCCGGAGAAGGGAAAACCCGAAAGATGGCAAAGGGCCTTATCCTGTGCCATCAGGATGGGGAGTTTTCCGGGGAATCCGCGGGGTTTGGCTTACCTGTACTGAAAACAAAAAATCAGACGATATTTCCGTCTCTTTTTTCCACAACCAGACACAACGCCGGCAGTGTTGAAGTGGTTTATCATTTAAACCGCATTAACACCTGGCAGATTGCGGGTATTGCCGCTCCAGCGCTGTTCTCGGATTTTATGGAAAAAATCGTGAATTTTTATATGGACCGGCCAAAATTTCAATCAACCGGTTTAACCATCCGAAATACCCTTTTTAAGTTTTTTAAGATTCAGAGCACAATGAATCCCGGCAAAAGCTTCGGATATTGCCGGGTTCTTTATCAGGCAAAGAATCTTCAGCTGAAAATCAGTGTAAAGGGTCAGGCGCCGAAGAATCCGGATCAGTTGATTCTTTTAAACGAGGTTCCGGGAATGGATTTTACCCGAATGATCACCCGCAACAAAAATGGCCGGAAAATATTCGACGGTGAAGATTTTCTTCCCTGGCAGACGTGCGCCATTGAAACAGCTGTTGAAAATCCCGGTCTTCATGTCGGGTTTTTTTTATCGCTTCCGGAAAATCAGACAAGGTCATGCTTTCAGGTTGCTGCCGGCCGGGAAGTGGGGCAGGATCTCAATTGGGCCGGGTTGTCGCTTGCCGCAGATTCAGACACATTTACGTATTTTGTAAATTTTTATCAGTCCGGGTCAAAAACATCGTCTTAAAAAAACCGCTTTCTGAGATATCAGCCTTTGACATGGCCTTGACCGGTGCGAAAAAATAGGGCCGGGATGGATGCCACCTGCCGCAGCTAACATAAAGGCTAATTCAGCCGACGCAAAAAAACCGCGCGGCTGATTGGCGGCGTTGGCAAAAGTGTTCACTCCCAAATTCTATCCCTCCATCCAAGAATACATTAGCGAACCTTCAGCTATCCGTTGCTCTGTGGCGCTACGTACAGTCAAACAAAAAAGACAGTTATCCGGGAGTTTGGCCCTTCTTAGGGCATCCCCCAGATGTTGTGCTGACCTTTTTGGACGGCTCATTAATGCTAAAGCTTTACCCGGGGCATATGTAAGTTGCCCCGGGTATATTGCTCAGCTGAAAATGTTTTCAATCCACCGGCTGGCTTCAGTATCGCTGACCTTGCCCAGATATCTTTGGGTAGTTGAGAGGTTGGCATGCCGGAGAATAATCTTGCTGACAATCTCAATAGGGGCGCCCGACCTGCTGGCATAGGTTGCTGCATGCCTCCTGAGGTCATGCGGAGCTAATTCAACACCTATCATGCGGCCGGCCTTTTTGACGATCAGGCGCGCACCGCTATAGCCAAGAGGAAAAATTCTTTCATCCGGCGTAATATTTTTTGATCGTATATAATCTCTCAGCCTGCCCGCGACCTTTTTCGGGATGAAGACCACTTCATTTTCTCGGCCACTTTTAGGGCTGTTAAGGTACAGTTTGCAATCCTCAACATCTTTTTCCCTGAGATTCAGAACTTCGCCAATCCTCATGCCGCCTCTGGCCATCAATTCGAGCATTACGCGGTTTCTCAGGTTGTCAGTTCTGAAAATTATCTCATCAACCACATCTTTTTCAAGGATTGTCCATTGACGGCCTTTCGGCAGTCGAAATGATTTTTTCAGGATAGGTGTTTCGCAGGGGTTGGCTAATGATGGATCGGAGCTGTTTTTAAGAAAGTTGAAAAGATTTTTGAGGAGAGTGAACTTGAAGCACTTAGTGGCTGGTTTCTGACTTTCGGTCTCATGAATCAAAAATTGGAGAATATGCTCAGGTGTAATTGACTGAACATTATAATCGCCAAAATGGGCTTTAAATTTGTTGAGAAAAAGCCCGTAATTTTTGACCGTATTTTTTTCCCGAGTTCATTTTCTGATAATCCATAAAAATTGTAATGGCTTGTGAAATCAACATGGCTCCTCCTTTATGGTTAAAGTCTTTATTTTAGCCGTTATGCCGGCAACATAATTAAAAGATAACGTACCAACAGGATACTGCAAATTGAAAAATTACAGAAAGCGCAAGATGTTGTATACAGCTTTTTTAAAGGATAGCTGCCGGTCCCTTTTTATTTTCCTTACTCCAGGCTGAAAATCTACTGTGTTGATTTTGCTTTCGACAGTTGCTGATGAAAAAAATTAAAATACGTTTCAGTTTTATATCTTTAATCTACCGGACATTTCCCTTGCTATGGAAAAAAGATATTTCTAGTGGCATATTTGACATATAAAATTAGTTTTGTTATGAAGATAAAAATTTTTTACTTTTAATGAGATTAGTAACAGAAAAGGAGAAGTTAAAATGAGAATGTTTATTATGTTTATTATGCTTCTTTGTATGATTGCAACTGTTGGGTGTGCATTCTATCAGGCGCCAGTTGTGCCGCCCGGAGGTCTTCTTTTCGCAAACACCAAAGCACCAATGGACGTAGACACAGACAAAACTGAAACTGGAACTAAAATCGGAGAGGCTAGCACTCTTTCGATATTATCTTTGTTTACCTTTGGAGATTGCAGTATTAATGCTGCTGCACAGAATGGCAATTTGAAAACAGTTAATCATGTGGACTATTCATATACAAATGTATTAGGTGTTTACCAAAATTTTACCACGATAGCATATGGCGATTAATTATTTGGTTTTCCTTTTAAGTCAAGGTAATCCTGCAATAGATATTATGTCTACTCAAAACAAAATCTATTGCGCTTCACTTGATCGCATCAGTTATTTATTTTTTTAATATTTGAGGCCATAAAATGCGAAAATATTTTTTGCTATCCGGACTTATAATATTGCTGGCAGGAACCATTGGTTGTGGCATTTTTGTCAGGCATCAGACTGCAGTCACTCCGCCACGAGGTTTTTTATTAGAAACTTATAAAGCTCCCCTTATGACTGATTTTAGGAATAAAACAAATGTTAGTAAGAGCAGCATCAAGGTATCATCAAGCAAAACGTTATATTTTCATGATATGTTGCTTACTGGTATGAATTTTGCTTGGGAAGAGGCGTCTGTTCCAGAAATTGCGCGTAGTGGAGGAATTCAAAATGTAACATATGCGGATTATGAGATGCTCAATATTTTAGGTGTTTATGCAGAGTTCCGAATTAACGTGTATGGCTATTAATCCAGTTCTCATAAAATGAAAATAATAATAGGGGGCAATAATGAAGACTTGGTTCTGTTTGCTTTGTCTTTTTGTTTTGTTGATTAGTTTTTCGGGTTGTGCCTATTATAAGTCACCCGTTGTGCCGCCATTAGGCTTTTTTAGTAATGTGCAAGTGCCGGTCGATGTTAACTTTGAGGAAACTGCTATTGGGCCACGGGTTGGAGAGGCTCAAACGACATCTATTCTTGGACTGTTTGCATTCGGAGATTGTAGTGCATATAGCGCCGCTAAAAAAGGCAATATTAAGAGGATAGACCATATCGAACATGCTTATACTAATATTTTAGGTATTGTAACATTTTATAAAATTAAAGTATACGGGGAATAATACACAACAGTTCATCTCGTCTAAAACATTATCAATATGGTGTTGAAGCAATAATTCACTGCTTAAGGTCTACACCTGAGCCTTTATGGTATCCATATCCTCCGGTCGTATGCATTGTAACGGTGTAAGCGGGTAGCATTATCAAACCCTATGTGGTCAGCAAAATCATTAGAAACAGCAGCTATGCAAGCAGCTGCGCCGCTCAGGATTCTCAAACAGAAAAGACAGTAATCCAGGAATCCAGCTTTTCATCAGGCCATCGCTACATCTTGTGGTTTCGCTTATAACCGCATAGCTGCCAGGTTCTTTTTACAGTGCTCACTTTTAGCTGGAAATTGTAGGCGGCCATAACGCTGATTTTCAGCGGGCGCTCGCTTTTTGCGCTCCGTTGCAGAAGCCTTGTTAGGCGATTTTAATTTTAAATTTAATCAATAAGTTTTGGAAAAAACCGGCCCGTTCGCCTTGCGTAATCCTTATATATATCTCCAAACCCATTGATCATTATTGTTTCTTCCTTTTTTACAAGCTTGTGCCAAAGCAAATGCAACGATACTACCCAAAACAAATAAAACCATGAATTTAAATACAAGGCTATTCCCGGACATATAAATGTGATCCAAGCAGTGTACATGGGGTGCCGAACATACTTGAAAGGCCCCCTTGTACAAAGTTTGTCATCTGCCCACCAACTGCGCAGTGTAGAAAAAGACCAAAAATGAAGCGCGAAACCCAAGATAATCAGTACTATACCGATGATTTTCATTAACCCCGGATAACGCGCGACAACTGAAAGTTTAATCATTGAATCTGCCCATACGAAAACAGCCAACAGGAAAAGGCTGATAGTCGCTCCAGCAGGGCCTATGCCGAATATTTTTTTTAATCTATTTTGATTGGCCACTCTCAAATCCATGGAATTAAGTGTTTTTTTATTACGCCTAACCGTTTGAGCTGAATTGCGCGGTCAAGGAGTTTGAAGAATAGGCCGCTCAGTTTCCCGCGTCAATTCGAGTGAGTGGTTAAGCCTTTTTTACCTCGAATCAAATCCAATCAAGGCACGCCAATTTACATAAAGCCCAATGTTTTTAAAACATTCTAAATCCACATTCAAACGACCGCCGTGAAAACTATTTTCAAATTCTAAAAGCCTATTGAGTAATGCTTCATATATTTCTATAGATGAATTCTTGGATTCAAAAGTTATTTCAAAACCTTTTCCCATAATAGATATTTGACGATATTTAGGCCGTCTGAGAAGTCTCTTTGCGTTTGTGAACCAGAGATCAGCTCGAATTTGCGATCCAGTTACGAATAATCGAAGCCAACCAACAGCCTGATTAAAATTCCATGGTGCACCATATCTTTCCCAAAAATCTTGCTTGGCAGATTCAACTGAATTTTTTGGTAAGCGGTACCTGGCACCATTTGGCCAGAGAGTATCAAGGTGTTTGTTTAATTCTCTGTCATAATCAGTATTAAATTTTTCTTGAGTACAACGATATATCGGAATTTCAAAAAAAAATTTATCCTCTTTCATTTATTATTCCTTGGCGCTGTCTAACTTCATGGCATAGTCAGCCCCTAGAGTTACCTGAGGCCCTAAAGGCGCGCAGTTGCTTTAATTATTTGACGAATGCAGAGTTTTTACTTGGATTCCAACATTTGCCGTGCATAGATTACACCACCTCTGCACGCACCTAATTCCGAAGCGCTTGCGCTAGCATATTTTGCCATGCAAACACTAATTGCTGCGGCATTAGCCTCCTGATGCATAGTTGTGTTTTCCGCCAATCCTAAATAATAATGGGTAGGCGTGTTGCTAAGGGCAACCTCGTGGGCATGAATTCCATAGCCGAATGCTACGTCAACAGGATTGTAACCGTGTGAACTTTCTTGAATAGGAACATACTCAATCTGAGAGCTTTGATAGTCCTGACATCCTGAAATGAGACCAATAAGAAAAAAAAGGCCCATTAGCAATGCTGCGATTCTAAACATTCTATCCTCTATTCATCCGCAACAATTTTTTCGCTTAACGTTGGA
>Ga0209925_1000833_pt1 | contig 15610 bp, 7 predicted proteins | sample SalPonR2_A_D1_MG_FD_185702 | JGI IMG/M metagenome (GOLD analysis project Ga0209925, IMG submission 185702) | Salt pond soil microbial communities from South San Francisco under conditions of wetland restoration - Salt Pond MetaG R2_A_D1_MG... ...
AGGCACACATGCGCCCCGAGAAAAGAGATCCCGTGGTGGCCGTACTCCAAGGCTTGGGGCTGATGGTGACGCCGGACACGCACCGACGACACCACAAGACATACGACCAAGGATTTCCCATTCTGAGCGGTACGTGAGCCATAACATCAATCTTCTTCCTTTCTCTTCCGTCGCCGTTCTGCCGCCCTCCGTCCTCATGTCTGCCGCCTTACTCCGTCTCCTCTTCCCCTTCCGTTCCTTTCCCTCGCTTTTTCTTCCCTAGGTTGGTCGGACGCCCCGGTAACGTTTTTGTATCGATACGTGGTGCCATCTCAATGGGTGTGGCTGGCCATGTTCGTCCTCCTTACTTTTGGCGGTATCGCGGGTCTGATTCGGCTGTATCTGCCTCTCGCTGCATGGGCGCTGGAAGAGGGAGGTTGTGAGGGTGCAATAAGGGGGTGGGCGAAATCGTCGATGTTGTAAGGAGGAATGGAAGAGGTAGAAAAGTGAGTTCCTGGATGGCCAGGGGCAAGCCAGAAAGCACGAGTGATAGCTTTGATACGTGAAAATTAGTCCAACGGTATACATCCCGGGCATTGGACTACGTGGTTAAGGCGATGTGAGCCAATTGTAAGAGGTTTGTGTACGATGGGGGGGGGCTGGGCAAATGGCGTTTTTTAATCTGACTGGATGTCGGCAGTGGTCATAAAATTGTGTATCACGAAGTTCACGAGATAAAGGCAGCCCGAATCTAGGAAAAGCAATGAATGTTGGGAATCTCGAAGGACTTTCGCCGAAATTCGGCAAGAGGTATTGGCAGATTTCTCCACGCTCGGATTCCCTCTCACACCTATTGTTCTTTACCATGGTTACTTTCTGCTTGTCTCACGTTCTATTTCCGCCTGGGTACCTCCGCGCCTCCCTCGTCCATGCCTGTTGTCAGCGGTTTTGGAAGTTTCGCAACAGCTCCTTCCCTTCCTCTACGGCTTTGAAAGGGTCCTCCATGTACTTCTTCATGTTAGGGTCGGTCATGAGGGCGTTATACATATTTGGCGCGAACTCCTTGACCTGGCAAAGGGGACGGGCAGTAGAAAGGAAGAAAAAGGCGGGAAAATCCAACGGGTAGAAAAGAAATGGGAAAAGTGGCAGGATATTATGAGCCTTTGTGACTGGAAGGGGAAGGGAGGAGGGAAAAGTGCCGGGCGAGGTGAATAGGTGGGAGGATAGTAGGGATCGGACGTGGGATCGACGCTACCTGGTTACGGAAACCGGGCAAGAAGGAAGGCTCCACGCCACTAAAGCCCAAGAAATCCAAATCTATTACTGTGTGGCCGGCGGTTACGAGTTCGGGTAAGGCCATGAACTACAATGTGCAAGCTCCGGACTGACTATTGCTTGTCGTTCAAAACCTGCCCGCATACACACACACACATTCTCCTCTCGCACCGAGGCCATTTCTCCTTCTTTCTCCCCGTCATGACCTTTGTCCTCCCGGCTTACCGTCCCCTAGCTCTTGCCTCATGAAAAAATTGTTGATCTCCTTGTGGTTCTCATCCTCCCCCCGGGAGGCTTTCGCAAACAGGTCCAACAAAGTCTTGTCTTTGCTCTCGGCGTACCCTTGTAATTTAGCCGCAAACTTTTCCGGGTCCCGGAGCGTATCCAGGACGTCCATCGACCTCAGCATGAAACTTTTGAAGATCCCTGCGGCCTTCACACCGTCCTCAGGCGAGTAGTCCTCGTCGCGCGATTTATCTTTTATGATCTCTTGGATGGGCTTGAAGGCCTGGAAAAGTGGCACCTGCGTGACAAGCGCACGGAAGACGTGGGGGACCGCCCAGGCAGCGTGTAAGTCTTTGGCGCCGTTCACGAGGTCTCGGACCGGGTTCGTCAGATCCCCATCCATAGAGGTTTGCAGCATTTTCAAGCCGTCGTCGAATTTCCACGCATCCGTCCTCTCCACCGGGTTCTTGAAATCCATCAAAGCCGGGTCGACTGGCTCTCCTTCGTCCCTTGTTGCCTCCCACATCTCATCCGTGAAGGGCGTGCCGTCATCGTCCATGGCGGACCCTGTGTCCAATGCCCGGGAGATCCTCTGAAACAAACCAGTCTTCTTAGCGCCGCCTGCCTTGCGAGCGGTAGACCCTCCGCCCGCATTGTCAATTTCAATGTCTTTCGTGGACGCAAGTGTGATGAAAAGCAGCAATGTGGTTGCCAGCACTTGCTGCACGACGGCGTGACTCGAGAAGCCCATATGTCGATCGGTTAGGGCGCCGCACGCGAGCTGTGGAAAAAATTGGTCAGTGCCAGTGATACATCAATGTACGTGTGTCAATCCAGTGCCAGAAACATGGCAGAAAGTAGCGTGTTCAGGAGGGTAGGGTGGGCAGGCAAGCCATCCTGCCTTGGCGTATTTGAAGCAGAGCAAACGAGTTTTTTGGAGCAGGGGGACCCTCTCTCCTCCCCTCAACGAATTTACGAGGATTAAGCCTATTAATACAAATAACACGGTACAACCCCACGCGTTTTACGACCGTGTCCCATGGGCCCCATCTTTCATGGCTTTTCCCAAGGTCGTGGGACAGGAATTGGCGACCCGGGAGCGATTAAGCGGACAGAGGCGCGCTTTTTATGACCGTAGTGCTTTGGTGCCATCCCGGTGGCCGAGGAAAACGAAGTCTCGAGCCTCGTCCGATGTCGCATTTCACACCCGGGGGCCCTTTCTCTTCCATCGGCGTCGTCCACCAACCATTCAACCTGCCTTCGTGCTCACATGGACTGGTTTGATGGGTTTCTAGATGGACAGCAGGCCCTTCCAAAGGTTTTGCGTCTGGTGTCGCCAGAAAAAGTGCAAGCCGGCTGTAAATTGAAATTAGCGACTGGTCTTGTCCCCTGTGGGTGCCCGCTTCTGGTTACACCCCTGTCCTGAAGCAGAGACTTGCGTCTTCGCATCTTCCCAGGGTCTTGAGGCCTTATAGGATAGAATGTGACTGAGGATGGGAATTGTGCCGTGGATGTGGAGGAGACAGTGCCCAGTGATTTGATAGCCATTTTATCCCATTTGAATATGAACTGGCGGGGAACAGCGGCTTGATACTCGCTTTCACTTCGTAAAGATAGCTAATTCAACCCAACATGATCGGTACCTTTCATTGACATATTCACAGTCCATCAAGAACGTGGGTGGGCTGGCGGGTGGCCAGCATCAGGGTTTCGGCTGGTTGCAACCTCTCGAGGCAGAGGAAAGCGTTCACGTTCGCAGTCAAACATGATCACTGCAGTGGAGGAGGAAAGCGCCACGCCGGGTGTTTCTGCGTCAGCGGAACTGGCAAAGCGAACAAAATGGCTCATGGGTGGACTGGGCGCCCTCGTGATCTTGGGTGGGGCTGTAGGGGCGGGCATGTATTTTGGAGGCGGGAACTCGAAAAAGAGTGGGAAAGCCTTCACCGACGTGACGGAAAACCTGGTGAACGCCAACACCTTGCCCGTCAATAACTCCAAGCTGGCAGGGTCAACCAAGCCCACGCTACCTCTGCCCTCCGATGCGGTCGAAATTCCTTCCTGGTCCGCAGTAGACGAGGCGGAGCAAGCCGCATCGGGGAACGGGGGCAGCTCAGGGGATGGGAGCGGTTCCTCCTCTTCCTACCCGACACCGGCCAAGGATAAGGACGACAAGAAAGACGACGAGGACCGGGCATGGTTGCAAGCGAACCAAGGGACGGCGGCGGTGTGCTATCCCAAGAATGGATACGAAGTGGTGAAGATGATCAATGGGACTGAGTCCCCATGTCGGGTCATCGTCCTGACCAAGCCCTTCACCTACGGGTACAAAATCCAGAGACAGATCAATGTCTCCATGCCCAAGGTATGCGAATGGCTGTGCGATGTCGAATGATCCCAGACGCTACATGTTTCGGTTTTGACCACCTCTTGGCGTACATGCCTCTTATTCGTATTCCCCTTTCTCTCTCTGCACCTCCCTCGAACGTAAGGTCATCGTTGGCAACCCTTTGAGCATGCCCATGGTAAATTGCTCTAAGAAGATCGAGCGCTGTTTTGAGAGTAAGTTTCCTTCTCTTTTCCACTGTCCCGTGATCGTGGTCTGTCTACTACCCACCAAATGCTACATGCATATGACTGACATTTGCGCTTAAGTTCCCCTCACGTGCATCGCTCATGCCTCCCTTTGCCCATTCCATGGTCACGTTTTCTTCTTCCCCAGTCTTGCCGGGCGGGAAACTGGACGCGCGTTTCCTGATTATGGTCCGTGGGGGCGGGAAATACATTGCTGCCGACCGATCGCAGCGCCTCAACATGGGCACGCACGTCCGAGTGCAAGCGGGAGGGGACTTCACCGCCACGGGTGTTCTTTTCCGGGAACGAAACAACACGATGCGGTCCTTCATCATGGAGGTGGAGAACACATTGAGGCTCCAAAGCCGGTATCTGAACTTCAACTTGGGGCAATACCTGACCGTGATCGGCGGTAATTTGTTCTTGCAAGGCTGCTTCCTGCTGCGTGTCCGTCCATACGGCACCGGGTACCTGACCACCTTCTCGCTCGGTCGTGAGGTGTTGGTCATTGCCGGGAACGCGGTCTTCACGGGCGTGTACAACATCGGTCATTACCTCTTTGCCTCTTACCCCTGGATGTCGGGGAAGCACGTCTGTGTACTGGGGGGCACTATGACAATGATCGGGGGGGCTTCCGTGCACACCTCGGGGCCGCAGTTGCACTTTGGGATCGGCATTGACTTGGCCGTCATGGGTGGCGTCATGGTCACGATTGGGTTCTCGTACGGAGCGGCCATCGCCGCCTTACTGCGTGTATGCGGGGGCCAACTCACAGTAGGAGCGGGGACTGCCTACCACACTGGGCTCACCTACGCACGATCGTACATTGTTTTTGCCGGTTTTGGCGCGGGTCAAACGTTCGTGGTTGGAGCTGGCAACATGCAGTTCATAGGGGGAGCCTACGGTTCCTTTATCAACAATGCGATCTGGGCCGGCGTGGGAGGGAATACCATGGTGGGTGCAGGATCTCTGACCTGGATTGGGGTGCCGCAAGCTCGCTTTTACGGCACAAATAATATCTATGGATTGGGCGGTATCTACTACAACGGGGCAGGCTCTACGACCTTCATCTACTTGCCCCAGTACTCCTCCTACATAGCCTACTACATGTCAGGGATCGGCACGGACACGTTCATCGGGGCGGGCTGGCTCACTTCCATTCAGAATGTCCGGGCGTCTTTTGCGGTCGTTTACAGCTTTAGCGGGTTGGGGACAGAGATGTACGTAGGAGCGGGTGGCGCCATTTTTATTAGGTCATACACCTATTCCAAACGGCTCAAGTACTGGACGACATGGCCATACAAATATACGGTGGGCGGCTTCGGTATCAAACCAAAGCAGTTGAAGAATGACACGGCATACATCATCACCAAGAATGCCTATACGAATATTCAGTACGACAAAGCGACCGGCATTTGGAAGAAGAAGATCGAAGCCCGTGTCTTCAACAAGACCAAGCGTGCCCTCCCCGGAGAGGGAGAGAGGTCTTTTTCGGCACGAAGGCCCATGCGGCAAAGACAAAATCGCTATCAGCGCTCTTTAATGGAGGCAAGTAATTGGTTGACAGATGCCGTGTCAACGCTGGGATCTCTCGCCAGGAACAAGCTGGGAGAGAGTAGCATAATATTGGTGGACAGCAGCATGTCTGAGGCCTCAGGCACCGGGCCCATCCCTTCGTCCTTCTTCTCACCGGATCTCAAAGGCAGCAAAGACCCGTACGCGATGGTTTCCTCGATGGAGGACCCCGACGCGAAGGATGTCACGCCAGGCATGGTCGCGGTCTCTGAAGACACACGCTGTTTTATGTGCGACGTAGGTCCGGGTACCACAGAGGAGCATGCGGATGGCAATGGCGTCTGCGAAATCGCTGCCGGCTGCAAAGGGACGGACGCCATGAACTCCTGGGAGAAAGCACAGGACCGTTCCCGCCGGGACTTGACCTTCCCCCAGATGGATTTGATGGAAAAAGTCAGCAACCCTGACTCTAAGAAACAGGATCTGCCAGACACCTTCTTTTTATGGTACGAAATGACGGTCTACTGCTATTCCCAAGACAAATCAGTGGTGGACAGCAAAATTACCTCTGGTTGTTTATCGGACATATACGTCCAAGACATCATGAAGACCTTCGTTGACGAAGATTTGGATGACCCTTACGAGCTGGCAGTGGTGGCAACGTCGGTCGTGCACGCAGCCGTTGCGGACTTCTTGCCTAAAGAAGATCAAGCCTACCAAAGGCTTGCAGAGGCCGTACAACCTGCGTGGAACCCGGATTGCCAAGGCTGGTCAAAATACGACCTGCAGTTTACGACAAGAGAGAGCGACATGAATACGAACCTGCAAAAAATGTTCGACGCCGTCGTTGAATCACCGGGAGACATGAGTATCACCATCATCGACAATTGGGATCCAAAGGAGGACATTCAGCCCTGCAAGGTGGCGCTCGTTAAGAAGAACTCGATTAAGTACCCGTCAATCAACAACATGCCAGCTTTTTTCCCCTCCAGACGAGGCAATCTGGGGCCTGATGTAGTGGTGGCTGACGGAGACTCAATCGTAGCTACAGAAAGCATTGAACCAGGCAAGACTTACAAAATCTACGCACAAAATTTTCCAAGGGGAACGACAGTGCAGCTCAATCTCATGAGCGCCGACGGGGAACCTATGGAAGTCGCCTCAATTCCAAACTTCAATGATGCCGATGTCAATGCGGTCGAATGGACTGCACCTCTAGACTTGGACGAGGATACGCGCTACTATGTTAAGGGAACGCCGGCGGCCTTCCCCAGACTATTTGGCAATTCTCAACTCTTGCGCTCGAGACTTTTTAAAAAGACAGCTTAGCGTAGAGACCACGGGGCCATGCCCTATCTTTTTTTTTTGCCTTCTCGTATTTAGACATGTAGCTGTCCGCACAGGAAGGAGAGCGTTGTAACGAAGGTGCTAGGTAGCCGAAGCAAGCACAGCGGATCATCCATACAGCATCTCATCAAATGACTAATAGCAAAGTATGTTCGCATTTTCATGTGGCAGGGAGAGAGTGCGTGCCCACCTCCACGACAGTAGAGGCCTTGCACGAGCGACTCGTTTTTTAAAGTTCACATTTATAGCAACAGTGGTAGAAAGTATGCCTGATCGATGAAGTAAAGAAGGAGTGCAAAAATTAACGAGCCAGCCTTTTGGCCTGCAAAATGATGTCTTTATACAAGTTACGTTTGAGAATTTTTGGGGACAGGCGCCCATTTTCTTGACATGTTAGCCGGCTATGACTTGTAGTTACATGCGTGGCTCCTTTTCTGGACGAATTTGGTGATGTTGCCTACTTTACTTACAATCCATTTGTCAAGCATTGACCGTTCAAACGGTCCGTTGTAAGCTCTTCATTAAAACGTTTGAAAAAGCTTGAGTCCTGGAAAAGCGTAAAATGAAACTCTCTGTCGCAGCCCCCGTCTGTGCAGGTGCTACAGGCAAATGTGGGGAGTGAGGCAAGGCATCCGTCTCCGGGTCATTTGGTGTGATCAAGAGCAGCTCTGCAGGTCCATTTATATGCCCAAACAAGGTCTCGTCAAACAAGATTGTCAATTCGGTCTCCGTGCACAGGCGGTAGCAGGAATCTTCAATGCCCATCAAAAGCCCTTGAACAAACTCCCGTAGCACATGCAGGGCTGCCCGCACGTCCCGTTTCTGTGGAGAGTGTGATGGCAATGCGGACATATTCTCGTTGCCCGCGGAGGCTGGTGGGCTAACCATACCCGTGGTACTGAAGTTGGTGGTGGTCAACATTCCTGTAGTCGTCTTCGCATGTAATTGGGTTGTCGCTGGCCATCTGTACGAGTCACTGTAAGCCATGGCAGGAGAGGCCATACGCTCGAATTTTCGTGCCAAGGGACCGGCAAATGGGACATTTTTTCTGTTCAGATCCTTGGCGGGCACTTCGACGTAGTCGTTGTCCAGGTCGACTCGCATGATCTCCATGGGGAAATCATTCCGCCGCAGCAAAAAGGTTTTGCGGTGCAGCCCCATAAGGAAGGGGGTAGGGCAGCCAATGACGTGATCAATCATGACTTCCGGTACCAACGGCACGTAGACATGGCACCATTTTAGAGGATGGAGGAGAAGCCGAAGACCCTCCCCAGCGACCGTTAAGAGAGTCAGCCGCTCAGATATGAGCAAGACCTTGCACTCCAAAAGAAGGGCGAGGAAGACGAGGATGAGGTTGCGAGAGCTTAGGCATTGGAAAAGAAGGTCAATTTCAAAGTCGATTTGAGTGGGCAACTGATGCTGATGAGCTGTCGCTGAGGTTGGACCATGACCGTTGGTAGACGCCGAAGCAGAGCCTGGCTGGGTTAAAGCGGGTGATAGAAGTCCCGATGGAGAGAGGCCAGATGCCAGCTCGTGCGGTGAAGATGGGAGAGGGGTAGAGAAGGGCAAGAACAAGGATTCATCCCGGTCGGCCGCATCGAGGGGAATCCGAACAGGGGGATGATCGGCAAGGAGGGTTTGGATGACACGCAGGGCGGACCGATTCCGGGTTTGTTTGGGGTCAAACAAAGCGGTCAGGGGGGTGCGGAGCGAGTTGATGAAAGAGAAGCGAGACATGAGGCAAAATCCGTAAGGGGCGTATGTCAAGGTGACCGGTAAAGCCTTGGCTGTGGCAGCCATAAGACCGTCCCGCGTCCCAATAGATGCGTTTGTACTACCCCGGCGCAGGCGCTGTCCCCCCTGAACATGTGATCCAATTTCGTCCATTGCAGACGCACGCCGAGTCGAGTTGGTAGCGAGGGAGGACATATAGGTTTGATGATAGGAGGGCGATTGCCCACCAAGAGCTGCCGGGTCCAATTTGTTCCATTGTTGTGGGGAGTCTACGATGGTTGGGAGGGATTCTTGATCCACGGAAGACGCTCTGGCAAACGTTTCATAGCTTTGTAATAGGGCGTCCTGAAAGTCCGCTTCGACAAGGGCAATCAAACTATCATCATCGTCGTCAACATCGGCCTCTTGAAGCGTCTGTGCTTGAATACCGTCCTCGTTATGCTTCATTTGAGGCTCGGGTTCTGAACTGGACCCCTCTCCCGGCCCCCACAGTGATTGTGCTTCTGCGGTCCGTTCCTCTGGTATGTGTACATCCATAGACAGCAATCTATGGCCCATGCACTCTGGCGCTGGCAAGTGCGAAATCGATTGGGAAGACGGGGATGATTTTTCTGGGGCATCCGGGCGACAAAAGGCCTCTCGCGCAACTTCGCCTTCCGCCTGCTCCTTCACGGGCCCCTTAGGTACGACCACATGAGCAGATACATCAGAGACATCGTCGTCCCGATCACCCTCCCGCCCATCTATCGGCTCTACACCGTCCTCATCGTGTCGTGGGCTCGAAAAGATGCTGTCTGCCATGGCTTTGACTTGCTCCTGTGCTTCGTCCCCACGCTCGATGCGGTAGGCGACAAACGTGCCCCGCCTGGCTCTGGGAGGGTCTGCCTGCGATCCTCTTCGAGAATTTTCTGGGTCGCTATTTTGTACAGGGTCAAGGGAGGAGAGGGCGGTACTCTGTTCGGAGGACGAAATGGAAGAATCCTCCGACGAGGTCACGTGAGAAGGGAAGGGCAAAGGGGCATCGCTTTCGTGAGTCGGTACACCATTCGGAAGAGTCATTCCTGAAGCCTGTGGTGCCGTAGATGGTACTTGAGCCTCTTTTTCCTTGCCTCCCAGAGATTGGCTGATGGTCAAATCCACATTGATCAAGGGACTGGAGATGTTCTGCTTCACGGGCGACAAGCTCAGGTCCAAGTCATCCTCGTCCACTGGAAGGGCCTCGTTTGCAGGCCGATACATGATCAAACACGCGCCGTAGAAGGCTTTCTCGTTCTTGCCAGGGACCAGGAAATTGAAAAGGACCGGGTCGGGGGGCACAGTGCCGAGCTTGGTGGGGAATTCCTCTGGGACTAAAAAGGTTTCAAGGCCGGCGGGCAAGGCAGAAGGGGCACCAGGACGTAAGGCGGAAATATTGCCAGAGGCAGAGCTTTTGTGCGCAAGCGACTTGGCATAGGTGGAGACGGGGATCTGTTTTGTGGTTCGTACTTTAATTGCCATGTTTGGGCTGAACTCGGTGTCGAAAACCATCAACCAGTCAGCGGGGCTTTCCACCTCTGGCCTCGCCGCCGGTGCTTGCTGCTGCTGCCATTGCTCGTTTACTAAAGGACTTGATAGAGGAGAGAGAAGTCCATGCGGCGGGGACGTAAGGGGTGGAGATTGGAGTGGGCTGGAGGCACCGCCGCTGCGGCCACTTGGAGTGGAAAACAAAGGCGCGCGATGAACGGCAAACTCCCCGGGTAGTTTGACCCGTCTCAAAAGCCTTTTGATACTGCCCGGCTTCAACGTCAGCGGCTGCTGCTGAGCGCGTGCAAGACGCCAATCTGGAGAAATTTCCTCACATAAGGCTTCATACAAGGTGTGCGATTGAAAACGCGGGAAGATGTCCGAGGCTAGCTCCCTCAACAAAGATCTCTGTGCCCCCAGGACTTCATGACCGATTCCAAGCGCGTCCGGGACTGACAATGTGAACAACGCACCCGGTCTTCTCCTGTGCGCTTCCTTCAAAAGCTGGCTACCGAGAATTTCCGTCTCCGCCGCTTTGCTCGCAGCGAGTTTGCATGCTCTGCGTTGGATACGGGCGATGTCTGCCCTACTGTTCAAGACGCTCCGAAGCCATTGATTCAGCCGCGACAGGGGCCGAAGCGTCACTTCCATGTAGGAACCATTGCATAGGTAGAGACTAAACACTCGCAGGACTGCCTGCATGAGGGTCTTGACGGCTTGCTTGGCTTTCTCACTCGCTACCAGCCCTCGTCTCAACAAATCCTCCACTGCCGCCACCCGCGGCTTTACGAAGCGTTCCATGTCCAGGTAACAGCGAAGACTAGCATGTTTGCGGGCTTGCATGAGATAAAGCATGAAAAATTGGAGCATATCGTCGTTTTGTAAAACTTCCAAAGGGTGGAGCGGAACGTATTCAGGGCTCTGAGACAGGTATCCAACCATGCGGTAGTGAACCAAGCTCTCCCGAAAGCGGGGGAAACTCCCGCGATCCAAGTCCTCCTGAATGTGATGACGCACGTCGTTGAACATGTCGGACGAACAGGCCCGCAACGTACACTCGTCTTCGTCCTGACCAACATCTGGGAGGGTGATGGGACCAGAAGAGCGTGGAGGCCGGAGGAGAGGATTTACAGGTACTGAACGAGTGGCCGGGGGGGGGGGGTAGCACTGTGCCCTAAGCTTTTTCAGGACCTGGGATGGTATGTCAGCGCTCAAATCAAAATGAGATCCTGCGGGGTAACAAAAACGATCAGAATGTTAGGGTTCGAATGGTGGCCCCATATCACAAGGTTCAATTAAGATCGAAGGTTGATGGGTGGTATGGCAAATTACGAGGAAATTCAGATCTTGTTTATAACGTACGGGTGTCAAAAAACTTGTCGAAAATGCGCTGACCCTCCAAAGCGCGATCAACTGCCGTCATGTTTTTGTACTGAGATGCGTATTGCTCAGATTCTATCAGCAGCATGACTTTCGCTTGCTCATGTCGGGGATCTGTTACCTCCGTCAACAGGTATTGGAAATAGAAGGGAACCTTGCGGCTGTCTTGTGCAACCTCCTGTGGAAAGAATTGCAGGGGAGGGCATGTGGACAACCCAGATGGGTGGGATGCCAATACCTCCAAAACGTGACTTATGCTGGGGACACTCTCAGAAAGCCGGCGCGGGGCACATGACACGCGAGAGCACAATTGAGTCGTACCTGGAACGAGTACGATTGAGGGTAGCGCCGGAAAACCACAGTGACTGGCCGCTCTCCGTTGTCCAAAAGTTCTTGTACTGTCGTCACAGAGCTGAACCGGACGTCCGTCGTGTTAATTTGGGTAATTACGTCCCCCACTCGAAGCTGCCCACAGAGCTCGGCAGCCGTCGGCAGATGGCCTTGCCTTGTCTCCAAGCGTTTAAAGGATTCCAGGAAAGCACCTTTCCCGGCTTTTGTAGAAGCCATAATCAAACCCACAGTGCCCGACCCAAAAGACAGCTTGAAAGTTTGCGACTCTTTGTGAGATCCTCGGGCGTTTTCCGATTGTGTTTGCCAAGGGAACACTACCTTGTGCTTTTCCATCTTTGCCTTTTGCTCTCCCACTGCTGCTGCTTCTTCTTCCTCCTCCTCCCCCTCCTCATCGTCATCGTCATTACTAATGCCTGCTTCGCTTTCCTCTTCTGCTGTCAACCGGTTTGGACACTCTCTCGTTGACCACGCATCCCTGCATTCATCGATCACAGATAAATCAAGGAGATCTTTCTTACGCTCATCATTCGAGGGTTGTTGCAACTTGCCCGATTTAAATGGGACTTGATCACTTTCCGGCGTTCTACTTGGCGAAATACAATAAGACTTTGGCTTGTCGACAGTCCACTGCACTTTCGCACTCAGACCGATTTCGTCCTCCATCTCATATACCCTCTCCCCTGACTCTGTCATGCCAAGAAGCTTTTCATGTCCCTTCTTCCCTCTATTTTTGTTTCTGATAATGGATCCAGATTGATGGATGCCCCATGCCTTAAGAAGAGGCGGCGAGGCAGCCGTACCCTCTACCTCGATAAGATGCTGACCTGCCATGCTGACAATGCTCCTCCGCCCCCCTGAATGCTGCTTAGGACCAACACGCGCAAATTCAAATGCCGGACTCTTGAGTTCCATTTTACCGATAAAGCGGCTAAAGACGGTACCACTTCCCACACTGGCTGGTGTGCTAATCTTGGATGGTGAGACGGTCAGAGCGGGTGGGACTACCTCCGACTTCCCTGAAGGGGAAGGGGGCCCTTCAGATGTCATGCGATTTTTTCCTGGACCTAATAAGCAGCATTTTTTGCACGATATTAGATGGTGATGTGAACTTGAGGGACAATACGAGTCACAGAGCCATGCTATTAAAGCTATTTTCTCGCGACGTCACAGTGTGCAGGACTAAGAGGGTCCTTTGATAAATGCGTACCTTTGGCTTTTTAAGCGTTGAGATTCAGAAAGCCTCCTGAAAATATTGTATAAACTAAAATTTAGATAACTAATCGCGGAATAAACACCCGTGCGATTGAAAGAATTTCGCATAGCCGCCTTGTCCAGGGAGGAGGGGGGGTTGGAACTTCTCTTTTGAACCGACCGTTGAGCTCAACGGCTGCCAACTGCCGATGATCGATCTACCAAGACAACATACCACAGACTCATTGAGAATTTAGGGTGCATCTTAGCTGTGAACACGTGGTTTTTCGTGACTCTTATATAAATAGTAAAGCATATACCACATTGGAAAGGTTTTAAGACTTTGATGTGATCATCTTTAGACCAAAACATTCATATTTTGCCCTTGGTTGCTTCAGCATCGGAATATCAACAAATTTTGATGCCTACTGTGCGCTTGATATTTGAGAAGATGATGTGCTCTGATGAGATGAACAATTTTATTTACTTAGTGAATTGGCGAATCTTTTTAGGATCACAATGCTATAAGCAGGCATATGAGCATCATTAGCACATACCGAACTTAGAAAATAAGTAGCTATAATTATTGCATTGTGCATTCTCTACCTGACAGCACAAGAATGTCTGGCAAAAATCTCTGGAGTAACGATGCTGCTAAATCTCTCGAGCCCGCAAGTACTGGACCGAGCACTTTTTATAGCGGAACTAGCGAAGACAACTTGTCAAATTCCCAGTATGTCCGAGCTACCGCGTCGATGGAACCCACACAGACCGTGCCCACTTTTCAATTCGGTCGATTGGTGTTACAGACTCAATTGACGCAAGACCAATCTGAGACACAGCAGCGACAGGAATATAGACGCTCTCATCGGGAAGACAATCTATCTTTGCCACCACTAAGCTTCCGAGCAAATGCCACTGGCCATTCGGCCGCTCGTCAAGCTCTTTTCCATTTTCAAGTCGGCCATCATACACTAGGCAAGTCTTGTGGAGCATACTTGATCAGTGCACTCAATCAGCTACCGTCGGTGCGTCAGAGCGAGGTACTGTCTTCACTCCAGGCATGGGCACATCACTCTGCGGATGCCAAAGAAGCATCGAATGTAAAGGCTCGGCTGGTGCACACACTTGGCAACCTGGTAGAGTACAAGCCTTTAACACCAACATATGCTCCTTTTCATGTTCAAGATCCAGCTTGGGCAATCTTCCGTTCATTATCCTTCCCTGCTCGCGCAATAATCGAATATTACCTCGCGCCTGAAATGCTCGTTCTGGCCAAAGCTTTTTCTCTCCTGCGCGACATACAACGTTGCCGTAATCTTCAACATGTCGAAATGATAGTGGTACATTTCTTGAACCAAAGAGAATCAGAGGGCATCGCTGACGCCTATGCCGCAGGAGGAGTAGTGGACTGGAATGTGCGGTTGACACTGGATGCGGAGGCGGGAGCCGGCTTCCAGGTAAAGCATTTAGGCCCGGTAGAATTTCGAGGTGTTTCTACTTTTATGCATCGCGCACTGGGTTCAGATCGATTCATGCGTGTGCATCTTAGCAATAGAAGTCAGTGGTGGAACGAGCGAGGGGCCCGCGCACTGCGGTTACTAGCAGAGGAGGGCCTTCATTTTGCGTGTCGACGCTATAAGTATATTAACCATAAGGCGGACAGCAACGGCGTATGTTGTTTCGCCGCTGAGGATTCTTTGGGACGCGAGCACGACGGCTTTGAGGCCATGCCCACCCATGCGATGGTTGCGCGCCTGGGCAATTTCTTCAACTTTCCATGTGTGCCCCGACTGGTGGCCCGTGTCGCCCTGGGATTTAGCCGCTCTTACGCCTTGCAGCTCGAACCTCGGCAGATCAAACTTATCGACGATCTGATGGACCCTCAAGGTACGGCTTCTCTAACAGACGGCTCGGGATTTATTGCACCGGATTTAGTCGCCCGCTTACCGGCGCACTTGTACCAAGGCCGCACCCTGACAACCCCCCTTCACGTCGGCCCCTGTGCCGTGATCCAGGTCCGGGTCATCTGCCATCTTGGCGGCTTCAAAGGTACGCTTCTCGTGAATCCAAATCTGCACAACCGAATCGAGCTCCGTCGTTCATCGATGCTCAAATTCCCGCCACCTGCACTTTCGATCCCTTCTCTCACCCGTCGACCGAGTCTGGAGGCGATGACAACATTCCACGTTCTAAAGGCCTCAACACGCCTTTCTCGGGAGTTGTTGCTCATTTTCCTGGCGTTGAATGTCCCCGAGAAGGTGCTCATGCAGCTGGTAGATGAGGAAGTTTCCGTGCTTCAGACAATGTGTTCGAACCCCGCCATGGCCTCTGCCTTTCTCCGAAACATGGGCGCAACGCGGATTGAGGGGTCCCCTGAGTGGCAGGTGGCCAAGATGCTTGATGCGGGCCACGGAGTGGACGAGGCTTACATTCAAAGGGTTCTGAAGGGCCTGCGCATCCGTGCGTTGACGAAGCTTATTCGAGGTCGACTTCTCTGCCCTTCCTCCCTGTACGTGGTCGGCCAACCCGACCCCCT
>Ga0209925_1000835_pt1 | contig 15608 bp, 16 predicted proteins | sample SalPonR2_A_D1_MG_FD_185702 | JGI IMG/M metagenome (GOLD analysis project Ga0209925, IMG submission 185702) | Salt pond soil microbial communities from South San Francisco under conditions of wetland restoration - Salt Pond MetaG R2_A_D1_MG... ...
GTCCTCCTCCTCCTCCTCCTCCTCCTCCTCCATCATCCTTGCCTTGGCAACTTCGATCGCCTCCAGCTCTGCCTCTACTACCGTCCGCAGCCGGCAAGAGCGGCCAATGTGATAGTCTCCTAGCTTGAAGTAGAAGCGACAGACCGAGGGGGGCGCGCACCGGAGCGAGGACCACTGCCAATCGCACTCGGGACTCGTGCTCGGGGCATGACGGTCCAGGAACGCGTCCAGACTCCCAAGGCCATGGACAAGCAGGCGCCGGGCTCGGACGAGCATGTTCTCGTCGCTATCCTCGAGCCCACTCGGGTCGCAGAGGCCCAGGGCGGTGGCATTCCGGTTCAGGCGGCAAGCGCGCGACAGGGTGTAGTCGCCCGCAAGGAACTGGAAGCGGCACCGGCATGCCGGCACGCATTTTCCCTGACTGTAGCTCCACGAGCACTCCCGGTCCGTCTTGGGCGTGAGCCGCGTGGTGACGTAGTCAAAGGCCGTCTGGGAGACACTGGGGGGAAGGGCAGTTTGTGGGAAAGATGCCGTCGTCCCGGACCTTTTCTCCCCAAAATCCGACACAAGTTCCCTCCATTTTCCCCGCGCATGCACCAGGACTTCAAATGTGTACGTACATTTCAAGCATCGACTTGTTGTCATCATCCAGGCTGTCCAAAGAGAAACCCGGGTCCTCCCTTTCCTCGTCGTCCTCCTCCTCCTCCTGCACGCGCCGCTCCAGCTCCTCCAGACGTTCCACAATTGTTTCTAAAGGTACCGAGCTTTCTCCTTCATGGCTTTCGCTAACAGCCGTCTTGACTGCACGGATCTTATCCGGGATAATTTTCCGGGCTTTTCCCCTGGCTTTTCCTGGAGCTACGCCCCCTTCGACCTCCTCCGGCGCTTCCACAGATGAATATTGAGCGCTTTCCGACGTAGATTCTCCCGCATCCTTTGCTTCAGAAAAATGCTCACTGATGAAGTGGATGCTACCGTCTTCATTGTCGCCCTTTGATGCGGTAGAGAGCGGGAGACGAATGCTTACCGCCATAAGGCAGGCCAAGACTCCCAGGACCGAGATGAGGGGCTTCCTTCTCAGCAGCATTCCTTGCTTTCCTTGCCTTGCAAGACGCACGACGGGAAATCCCGATCTTTAAATTATCTGGAGCAAGGATGCGATTGTACATGTGAAAGCTTTCAATATGATTAACATTGCTTTGTTGCTCCTTTTCCGTGCGTCACGCGAGGAACTGCGATGCCGAGCACGAGGTGTCGTGGAAAGGGCGAGCGCTTCACATGAGTACACCGTTTGTCCGGCGCATTCAATGCATGCATTCCCCGATTTCTAGAACCATGGTGGCATACCGCGATGTTGACGCGGGTAGATTGATTTGAATCTCCACTCTGGGTCACAATGTTAGTGCGGGGAGTGTTGCGCATGTTCGTCTGTAACTCACGCGAGATGGCTCAAGGCATGAGAATCCGCACCCCACCAGGCTAACAGCGTGCTTCACTCCACAATATTGCCTACACAAGCGATGGGATGCTGTCTCAATGGTTGACCGATCCGAGAATGGCGGCGTCCACAACGGAAAGCATACTACCTTTCGTCAGGACCGGAAGGAGTCAGCCTGTCACGGATGTCAGTCGGAGCGACGCCCGTGTTGGGGGCGACAATGCTCCTGGCGGGGGCCTGGACCTGGATTCTAGCAGCATAGTGCAGGCTCATCGCCATGCTACCCAAGCAGAGGAGCTGCGACGCGAAGGACGGTTGCTTGAGGCGGTGCAGGAGCATTGTGAGGCCTCTCACTGCTTCCTTGAGGCGGCCGAGCGACTGCCCTGTACTCGGAGCTTGGTACGTACGCACGCTAGTCCATTGTCAAAATGCCAGAGATTTTAAGCCGATGCTTTGGCTTGGAGAAGAGAAAGAGGATTTTAATAGTTGGACTGTCTTATCCATCATAACCTGGTCGCGATTTCTAGGTCCAACTTCGCTGGGCCGGGGTCCAGTGTACTGTTACGCGCTCATTGCACCACCTCCCGCATTGTTCATGGCTCACAGACAGTGGCCGCCCTCGTGCTCCTCTCGGACGGGCATGCCCGGCAGGCGAGAACCCTGCAGCATTTTTTGAGAAGGCGGGAGCGGACTTCTTCCATCCCAACCGCGTTCGGTAAAAGTGCCTCCCGTCCCCCGCCCGCTCCATCCAGCAAGAACTTGGCCACAGAAGGATCCTTGTGCTCCTCCGCCATGGTCAGCAGCACCGCAAGCATGGGCGGCACGGGCACCGTCGCAGACACGGGGGCTGTGGACGACATGCTGGCCCTCGAGCGCGCCCTCCAAGCCATCGGGTCTCAGCCCCTCTTCTCCAGCGGGCTTTACCAGCCCACTGGCGCTGGCGGTCATCAGGGTGTGCCCGGAGGACGCTACCTGTCCTCGACTCTGGGCGACTCCTTCTTCCTCGTCAATAACCGGCAGGCCGCGGCACGCGAGGGGGCTTCTCTGGCCTGGGAGGGCGGCAGCAGCGCCTTGGGCTCCTCCCGACACTCGCGGGGGGCTGGACGGGGTGCAGCTGCCAGTCTGCGCAAACCCTCCTCGGTTGCCGTCGCCGCACCCCCGCGGACGTCGGCTGGGACGGAAGAATCGCCATTCTCGCGCCAGGGTGCCTCGACAGCCTTGCCGGCGGCTTCGAACCTGTCCCGCTCAAGGAAGAGCTCTTCGTCCACTGCGACCGCTTCCAGTACGCCACTTTCGAGTAGCGTCGGCAGCGGTACCGTCGGGGGCGGCGGCGGTTTCTTGGAAGGGGTGGAGGCCGTGCAGCAAGGAGAGGTGGTGCGTCTGCTGGCGTGCATGAAGACGCTAGGCGACGAGAACGCCCTGCTCATCAAGAGGGCCGAGGACGGGGAGCAGGCCCGGCAGGAGAACGAGCGGATCCGTCGGGAAACTCTGGAGTTTCAGGAGCTGTACGCGAAGCGCTTCAAGGGCTTGCGGGCGGCGCTGGAGGAGTTTCGAGAGAAGTACCCGCACGAGAGCAACCCCGCCAACCACGTGGCCTCTCTGCGGGAGACCGCCCGCGTCAAGAGCCTCGAGGCCGAGGTGGAGAGTCTGACCGTGCGCCTGAACCGGGAGAAAGAGGCGGGCAGGAAGAAGGATGCTATGCTCGCCAGGTACCAAGCCTGGTACACTAAGCTTAGGCAGAGTGTGGGGCAAAAGAAAAGTGCAGCGGCTGGAAATGGGATGGCGCACCAACAACAGCTTCTCGGGCACCAGCAAAAGCTCGGCGTGAGAGGAAGCAGTGCTTGCAGCGGAGGCAACAGCAATATTCGTCCCCCTCAAGGACGTTGAGCGAGACGGAGAAGGAGAGTGTTTATTTAATTGGAAAGCAATTGTACAGTCTGATTTTTTTATAGGAAGTTGAGTATTTGCTACTTTACTTGGGTGCTTTGTACATCACCAAACGAAGAAATTGGCATTACGTGACCTTCTTGCTGAAGTTTCTCACGCCACTCCCCAAGCAGGAGAGCAGCACTGTCCCCGTCTCAGTGTCCGCCCGGATCTTGAAGGTGACTCCAAAGGCCTCGCGCGCCAGCCGCAGCGTTTGTATACCGTGCATGGTGAGCTGACCGATCCTCACTTTCGAGACATCCTCCGGCCCCAGCGCCATCAAAAGCAAGACCAGCGCCTGCCCCACGGAATCCACGCATCCGCCCCGTCGCACCTCTTCAAGCAGCAGCGCGCTCCCCCGCTCACCCACATCCTCCGGTAGAGCCCCCTCCTTGGCATGCACATCCACAGCTAGCAAACAGCCGGTGGTGCTCTCTGCAACCAGTGTCAGCCCGAAGCCGGGGCTGTGGCCGCCGGCCAGGCCCTTGTAATGGTCCGTGTGAACGTACACGTCCGGGAGCAGGCGGTTCAGGAGGCCGCGGGCCGACGTCACCACACGGTTGGCGAACTGCGGTGAGATCTTTGCGCAATACGCCACGCCTCGGACACGCTTGATCAAGCCGGCGTCAACGAGGTTGCATGGTCGAAGCTCTCGCACAATGGGGCACGAAAATTCTACGTGCCCCCCCCCACTCGGGGGCAGGCCCCGGTTCTTCACATTGAGGGTCGCACCTTCCGCCCCAAAGTAGGCCAATAGAGGCAAAATGACAGCTTTAACATTGTCTACCGATACATCGAAGCTGTCATTGGTGAGACCGCTCAACGAGAGATGCAGGGGCTGCTTCGCAAACACCGCCAGGGGCAAGATGCCCTCCAAGAACCAGCTGATGGACCGCGCACTTCCGCAATCATGCTCGTGCCGTCCACCTACAATGATGCCGGGAATATAGCGCAGCACCGTGCCAGTTTCGTTGATCTCCACCTGACATCCGTTGGTCAAGCGCTCCAGCAGGCGCAAGAAGCCTCCTTCGAAGTCCCGCAGCCCTGGTTCCTCCTCCTCCGACCGGATGTGCGTGATAAGCAAGGGCCTCCCGCTCAACGTAGCACAAACGAGGCGTTGCCGAAAGTTGTTGCACCCTTTAAACTTCATAGTCGACATTTTGGCGTGCAAAGGCTGAAACGCAACTAGGACAGTAGACGTCTGGTGCTTAGATACTTTGGCAGGGGTGGAAGGAAACAAGTGAAATTAGCAATGCCTGGGTGCAAAAAAAGAGTCGATCATGACGGACATTAAACGGAAGCAAACACAGAGTCAGGATCTCTTCGCAAGCGAAGCCAGGAAACAGTTCATGTCACGTCAATTGTGTGGATGGGGTGGTTGAGGTGACGGTGAAAGGGAAGACAAGGGCAAGGTTGGACGATCGCAGCTTCCAATCCTCCAACGAGCTTGCTCAGAAAGATTTAAATTGCACGCTCCTCTGTCATTTAAGAAGATTTAAACGAGAGAGATGAAGAGAGGGGGGCAGGCAGGGTCAAAGCCGAAGGCCGGGCTCAAGCCGGACACGGGAACGTGAAGAGAGGAAACTGCTGGCGTGCTGGGATAAGGTCAGGAAGGAAACAGGCGGCTAAACAGGTGAAAATGGCCAGGTACCATCGAGCCCGCTGTGAACAACAGTGTGCGCGATCGCTATGATTGGGCATGTTCGGCTCGTGGGCTGAATGTGGCCCGGACTCGAAATGAAACGCGTTGTCGCCATAGAGGGGCCATCGCTGAGGCCTTCTCGTGAGGGCGGTGCATTTGAGAACTTGGCTTTGGCAGGGCGCTTGCCCGCGGAAAGATCGACACCGCGTTCTAGAACGCACGTTGTCTGTAACAAGTGCCATTATCATGAAGGTCTTAGCATCCTTGACTTTTGATTTGACGCTGGGGGGTTCACAAACGTAGCTTCATCGATCCGAACACCCCTTCTCACTTGGAGTTCCTCTTCAACTTCCATACTTGCTTCCCACCAGCTTTGCCGGGACAAGACGCAGCCATGCTCTCCACTTTTTCATCAAATTTGAAGCGGGGTGCGTCGTAGTGGGATTTTAGGGCCCTCTTACGGTTTTGTAAACAAATTTTATCTTTTCCTACGCTCCCTTTTTTCGCGTTGAGGGAGAATGCTTCCATCTGCTAGTCATCCCTGATGGGTGACTGCACTTGCCCAATGTGCATTTTGAATCAGTATACTGCTTCTGCTGAAAAGTGTGTTGTGTTATGGGTCAATGATTTGAAAGATCCTCGTTCAAGTCCATTAAATAGAATACATCCGGTTTACCTCCGTATATTTTCTTACCAGCTGCCATGCATCCGACAATGATGCACATGGTACGTGTAAATTTGGCGCGTGCAGGCATGGTCTCTGTGTCACGTGCGTCCACCCCCGCCGACTCCCATTTCATTCTCACGGCCACGGGGCCAGACCGCGCCGGCATTGTCTTCGACATCGCCAAGCTGGTCTTGGACAACAATGGAGATATCCAGGAATCAAGAATGATGCGCATGGGCTGTGACTTCTCATTGATGATGCGCGTGGCCGCACCGAAGCCAGACGCGGACCAAATCACTCAAAAGCTCGGGAAGGTAGGAGGCATGTCAGTCATTACCCATCCGGTCACCGCGGAGCGGGCCAACCAAGTCGTGCCGAAGCCTGCATGGAAGGCAAATTTCAACGTAGAGGGCGTGAACCACCCGGGTTTGGTATACAAGGTTACTGAGCTATTCTTTGCGCGAGGCCTGAGGGTCGAGAAGCTGCACACGGACACGAAAATTGCCCCGTTCGGGGGCACGGTCTTATTCTTGATGGACGGGACGATTATTTCGGATAAACCGATTGATTTCGCTGACCTGAAGGAGGCTTCAGAGAGCCTGTCTTCTTTTTTAGGTATCGACCTTGACTTGAAGCCCTTGCCGACGAGTGAGTAATCACATGTAAACCATGACGTTGCAATCGAAAAAATTGACTCTGACCTTCCTCCGCGTAAGAGACTGCCTGTGGGGAAATTGCATGAGTGGCCTTCGCTTGCCTGTCATTTTATTGCTCTTGGTGTTTATTGAATGCTCAAAAGACGGCATAGATGAAATATGGAAGGCAGGAGGTGAGCAGACCGGGGACCACCCAAAGAAACCGAAGAAATGTGACGAAAGCGTCGTCTCTGTGGTGGCAGTGATTTGCGAAGCGGAAGAGCACCATCATACTTATTTCTTTTTCTTCTGAGCGCAGACTGGTGATTGTGTTCCACTCTCGTCGAGGACGTTTTGCACACGTGGTGTGACTCAAGGTCACGGCACATCCAGCGTCCTTCCCCTGACACGCATGGGTTTGAGGGGCCTAGCTCATCAAACAGGAAGCATAGACTGATATGAAGAGGAGGTGCATTCGAGAATAGAAGCATTTAGAGTAGCAATCAGACTAGGAACGTCAGGTCTCGCTCACAAAGATATCCCGTATTCCTTTTTGTGCGTACCGATACCCCTTATTATCGATGCGTGAATATTCTGAGTTTGTGACGTTGAAAACACCTCCTTACGGACACATGACACAGGGATGAAAGCTGGTGACCCGAGATCACATGCAACAGTCCCCAATCCACTGAATGATTAAGACTCAGCCACCGTCTTACTGATGCTGGTATAAACCCACTCTACATCTCCCGTTCGACCCGGCCCTTCTTAGTACTCTTCACCCTCTTCACCCTCCCCGTCCGCATCGGCCGTCTCCGCACCAACCTCCTCGTAATCCTTCTCCAGCGCGGCCAGATCCTCACGCGCCTCAGAGAATTCACCCTCCTCCATACCCTCACCCACATACCAGTGGACGAAAGCACGCTTGGCGTACATGAGGTCGAATTTGTGGTCGATGCGGGAAAGGGCCTCGGCGATGGCCGTGGTGTTCGCCACCATGCAGACTGCGCGCTGGACGCGGGCCAGGTCGCCGCCAGGCACCACGGTGGGGGGCTGGTAGTTGATGCCGCACTTGAAGCCGGTGGGGCACCAGTCCACGAACTGGATCGTGCGCTTGGTCTTGATGGTGGCCACCGCGGCGTTGACATCCTTGGGGACCACGTCACCGCGGTACATGAGGCAGCAGGCCATGTACTTGCCGTGACGAGGGTCGCACTTGGTCATCATGTTCGCGGGCTCGAAGACCGAGTTGGTAATCTCGGCCACAGAGAGCTGCTCGTGGTAGGCCTTCTCCGCAGAGATCACGGGCGCATAGGACGTGAGCATGAAGTGAATGCGGGGGTAGGGTACCAGGTTGGTCTGGAACTCTGTCACATCCACATTGAGAGCGCCGTCGAAACGCAGAGAAGCGGTCAAGGAGGAGATGACCTGGGCGATGAGCCTATTCAGATTCGTGTACGTGGGGCGCTCAATGTCAAGGTTGCGGCGGCACGTGTCGTAGAGAGCTTCGTTATCCAAGCAGAAAGTCACGTCGGTATGCTCAAGCAGGGCATGGGTGGACAGGACGGAGTTGTAGGGCTCGACCACGGCGGTGGCCACCTGGGGCGCAGGTGTCACAGCGAAAGACAGCTTGGACTTGCGCCCGTAATCCACAGATAGACGCTCCAGGAGCAGCGCGCCGAGGCCCGAGCCGGTGCCACCGCCCGTGGCGTGGAAGATGAGAAAACCTTGGAGGCCCGTGCAGTTGTCCGCCAGCTTGCGCACACGGTCGAGCACCAAGTCCACGATCTCCTTCCCGATGGTATAGTGCCCGCGGGCGTAGTTGTTGGCAGCATCCTCCTTACCCGAGATGATCTGCTCGGGATGGTAGAGCTGACGGTACGTGCCCGTGCGGACTTCATCGCACACTGTCGGCTCCAGATCGACGTAGACAGCACGGGGGACGTGCTTGCCGGCGCCCGTCTCGGAGAAAAACGTGTTGAAAGCGTCGTCTCCGCCTCCGATGGTCTTCTCAGACGGCATTTGCCCGTCAGGCTGAATGCCATGTTCAAGGCTGTAAAGAAATTATGAAAATTTCGTCAGACGTATAACATGACTTACGTGGCGAATTTGGGTTTGAAAGAGGTTGCGCATGATCAGAAGGCTAAGGTTTGCACTGAGGATCCAGGCAGGCGAGCAAATTCTGCACATTTCCTTGAAGAATCTGCAAGAAAACTTATATATAACGTACCAGTAGAGCTCCCAGCAGGCATTGCCCGTCTGGATGCCGCCCTGGCCGACGTGGATAGAGATGCACTCACGCATGGTTGGTAGTTAAGGATTTTTTGGAAGCGGGTTGAGAGTTAATTTGAAAGAACTTGGCAAGCAAGCGGGGTGAACCGGGAGCGAGCAAAGAATCTCTTCTGTGTCACAAGTGAAGGAAGGTGGAATGTCAATCAGTGAGCAGCGTTATGATTTTGAGGTTCTTCGAATGCCAATTTTGGTGAATGGGCGCGCACAGAAAAGCGAAAAGAGGGGAGCGTTGCAGATTTTGACAACTGGATTGATGACATCCTCCGCGAACACAATGAGTCTGGTATCCACCATCTTTTTCAATCAAAGTGAAAGGATTCATACAGGTGATCGAAAAAGGTTGTGGTGTGCCTGTTCCTTTGCAAAGGATTGAATGAGGAAGGAGTTTCCCCCTCCTTCTCAACCCATCCCGTTTTTCGCTGCGGCAATATGAACAAGACCACGCACCCAGGCAACTGTAAAACAATCAGATCCTCTGAAAGAATGCCACGCTTGTAGAGAGAAAAGGTCGCGTATGGCCATTACGAGGCCCCGGAACCCGGTGAAAGAAAGGGACGAAATTTGGAGCGACCAGCCGCGCAGGCGAGGGAGGCGGGGAAGGAAGCGAGGCGCGGGCGAGCGAGCCGTTACGTCGCGTGACGTCACGCGCGTGCGCCCCGACTGGCACACTTCAAAGCACGTGAGGGAGGCGGGGGGCACGATGACCCAAGCCAAGATTGCTTCTTTCTTCGAAATGTGCAAGACTTTGTGTGGATCATCTTTTCCCTTGCTATAGCTAAGGGCAGTGTTCAAAAAAATATTTTCACGCTGTTGTCGTGGAGACCATGTCGTTGTAGCTTGGCGGCTCCACGACTCCTTCATCGCACGCGCGATAGGAGGTGCAGTACGGACAAGCGGCTTTGCTTATGTTTGTGCACATATGGATTTCTCAACCATGCAAAACTCGTACGTTACAGGAATTGTCTTTTTTGCCTATAACTTTCGGACGACTCACCGCTTAAAATGCAAGCGATGCCAACGTTACGTCGGACTTGTTTACTAATTGTAATGATCTCAAGCCTCGGCTCTACATCCATGGGTTTTTTGCGCCGCCCGCTACCATTTCACAGCCAAAAAGTTTACGTGGAGCGCTTTCACTCCCTTATTCCTGGGCAGGATCTTCGCAACACCCGCTTGATGCGCACCATTTTAAACGACGAAGCACGGGACATAGGTACAGGCCGACAGCTCTTCAGTGCGAAAGAAGAAAACAAAGCGTTTCCTTCTCACTTGTCCAGCAGCAGCGGAAGAAGCCCTACTAGTGACCGACGCCTTCGCCTGCCGAAAGAGTACGAACGCCCGAAGGCACAAAAGCCCGTTTCTTTTGCACATGTAGCCGCGCGTCCACGAGAGATGGGAGAGCTTGAGGTTGTAGCAGCGACCTTCATGCTTTTCCTAGCACGGATCCTTGATCCTTTCGTCAATCCCGCACCTGTACAGAACTACTCATTGTTGATCTGCGACATTGCCTTGCTCATCTCCTTCAGGACGGTAGAAGATATGGTGCTGACTCCATTTCCCAGCATCAATGCGGCGGCATCGTCCGACGTGTTGAAAAACGGCCTGATAGCTTATGCAGATCCAATTTCAGCTGTCAGTCATATTTTCTTCGTCATTTCGGATGGTTTGACCCTCGGGTGTTTTTGGCTTGCTGCCATTTTGCTAGGTCGCGCCCAGGCCGTCGAACATGACGTAGGTAGCAGCTACGCCCTCTCCACGTGGGCCACTGTTCGCACTTGGTTGAGCCTGGTGAATATTCGTCTAGGGGTCTTGTTTTTGCATGTAAGTCTTGAAGTCTCGTTCACTGCGTTGGACCGCCAAGATGCATTAAGCTGGACGCTGATCCCCTCGACTCACGCAGGCATGCACGCCGTCTCTTGTTCGACAAATCCGTACCTCAAATCGTCATTCATTGGGTTTTTTTTTCCAATTTTTTACCACAGGCATTATGGATCCAAGAGGGAGTCGACCTCCAGCATTTCCAGTCAGAGATGAATGCCTTGCTCTTGACCATGCTGGGCTGGCGCTGGTTTAGTGTTAGTATGAGTAAAGCGTTATTTTAGAGCAATCCTGCTGTACATTTATGCCCTTGCTAAGAAAAAACATCAAATGTACGGAAAATTAGACTTTTCAGTTTTTTGACTCTTTCTGCTGTCACACCATCGAATTCGTCCTCAGCAATCTTTCTGCTGGCAGTACAATGCTAAAATAACTCACACTTGAAAGCATCGGGTTTGGGAGGGTTGAAATTTTGACAAAATAAGGAAGACGACAAAGCGTATAAGCACGGATAAACAAACATATAGCTTCACGCACATTTTCTTATTTTGAAGTCCTTGTTTGGCGTGGAAGTAAATCTTATCGACACTGCCGTTACATTGCGGTCCGGTTGACGCCGACCTTCTTTGCAGCATTCGTTGTCAAACCTTCGAAGTTTCCCAACGTTTTAGCTTCTGTACTGGCGTAGTCGTGCCTTGCGAAGGGTATGAAACGGACTTTCTTGTGGCCCATCTTTCGACTGGAGGGAGGGCCGAGGCCTGACCCTGTTTGCTTGGTCCATGCACACATGCAAATCATGTCCAAAATTCGGAACGACGATTGATTCTTTCCTTCAACTGTCACATATCAAATATCTTGTGTTATATGGTAGGGTTGGGCGTGAGTGTATCAAACAATCTGTAAACTACATAAAGCATGCACGCTCTCGTCTAGACGGTTTGTTACAACCTCCTACCCCCGCGCTTGATCGCTGCCTGGTGGCTAGGCGCAGCCATAGATACCCTCACCAAAGTAGGACGCTGTGACCTGCCTGTCTTGCCGAGTTAAGATTACAGAATGGAGGCCTTTATTCTTTGCGATGGCATCCAATGTCATCTTTATGACTTTTTGGCACCGTATATAACCAAGCCACGATAGATTGTAGCTCTCACGCCTCGTCTGGATTTCTCCAACCCTGCGACCTGGTACAATCATTCACCTAGTATTTTCATCTTCTCCTCGTGCCATCCTACCCAGGCAAATCATGAAGACTACAGTTGTGGCACTTCTCGCCACAGGTTTGTCGGCTGCGACGGCATTCGTCCTGCCAACTGGGCCCCAACCTGCTGTGAAGCTGAACCGGCAGCAAGGCCTCGTGTCGATGGGCCTGAATGCTGAGCTTACCAAAACCTACCCACGTGATTTTAAAAATATTCCGGTCGGTACTAGCTATGGGAAAGGCGAGGATTCCACGCTCAACAAGGAAATTGAGCAGCAAACGCTTGAGTTTCTGGAGGGGCAGCTCTCATCGGTGCTCAAGAAAGCAGTAGAAATCAAGAAAAAGCCGCTTTTTACGACCGCACTGATCGCAGGCGACTGCGTGCTCCTGGACGGTATTGCTAAGGCCGGCCTCCTGGACAAAATTGAGATTGTTTTCATTGATACATTTTTTCTGTTCCCTGAGACTTTAGACTTTCTGCGTGAGGTGGAGGAACACTATGGCTTCAAGGCAAAAGTGTACCATTGTGCGGACTGCCCCACTCAGGAGTCATTCTACGACAAGTATGGAGCCGACTATTGGATGGAAGACATTGACCAGTACGATTTTAAGTGCAAAGTGGAGCCCCTCCAGCGTGCGCTGAAGGAGTCTGGCACGGACGCTTGGATCAACGGCCGTCGACGGGACCATGGTGCGGAGCGTGCGTCCCTGCCCGTGTGGGAGGGCGACAAAGTGAATCCCATCGCATTCTGGACTTTCGAGGACTGCTGGAATTACCTTCGTAAACATAATGTACCGTACCACCCCCTTCACGACGTTGGATTTTCATCCCTTGGTGACATGCAGAGCACGGCGAAGGTGCCCCTAGAGAAATGGATGACTTACGCCGGTGAGCGCAGTGGCCGCTTCCAGGGCCTGACGAACAAGGACGGCTCGGCTAAGACCGAGTGCGGCATCCACACGAAATAACACTTTGGCTGGGCCGTATTGTCGCGACTGAATCTTGCACCGCCACTCTGTAAGCGTGATGACCCCCGCGACCGACAGGAAAGATAGAAAAACTTGGTGCGACGATACAATCATGCTGAAAGGTTTAAGAACCACTAAGATTCTTCACCAACATTCTCTTTCGGTGCACTGGATTGAGTTATACGCCATTTTTTTTTCTTTCATAAATGATATCATCTCCGCTCCTCCCCCGGCCCCCGAAATAAGTGGACACGGCCAGAGGAGTTCGCCCCCACCAAAATATTGCGAGAGGGATGAAACTGGTTGATGGATTGGACAGAGTTCATCCACTCCGAGCGAACTGAAGCAATTTGAAAACCAGATGAGGCGGAAAAGACCTCGATGCGGCGCGGTTGCTCGAGGCTCCCAACCACGAAAGCGTCTGGGTGCTTCGGGTCCCAGGTGGGCCAAAACTTGGAGAGCCATCGGCCCGTGTTGTTGTTGTGCTTAATGCGATACTGAGCCGTACTCAGGTCGGGCGGAGAAGCGGCCGTGAAAGGCGCAGCGACGGGATCAGCGTGGAGGTAGAGCTTGTGATCCTGGCATGTGATGAGGAGGTAGGCGCCCGTCGGGCTGAAACTGGCGTTGTTAATAGAGTTGGTATGAGCAATGCTCCACACTTCTTTTTTGGGCTTCCGGTCGTCCCAAAGAGTGACGACCCTGTCCGTCGAGGAGGAGATGAAGACATGCTCTCGAGTCGGGTGGGCCTCGATGCTGTTTACTTTCTTAGCATGCGCCTCCCCATGCACCCACGAGAGTTTTCGAGATCGTAGGTCCAGCAGGCCTGTACTACCCTCGTAGCCTGCCAGGTAGAGATTCTCGGGAGAATGCGAGACCTGAGAGGCGCACGTGAATCCGGAGTCCTGAAAAATGTCGTCAGTGGCCACAAGCAGGTCGAAGGCTTCTTTTGCCAGGTCCAAGCACCGCACGGTGCCGTCGTGGGAGGATGAGATCAGCTTTGACGGGTCTGCCGGATGGTACTGCATGGAAGCTACTTTGGAGATGTGCGGACGAAATTTGAAAACCTCCTTGTCCCCCTCCACCTGCCAGACGCCCAAATGACCGTCCACGTCCGCCGCCACAACCACCAGTGTGCGCTCGGACGGATGCACGACCATGGAGCTGATGCGGGCAGGCGTCAGCTTCAGGATGTCTTCCTCCGTCAGCGTGAGCGCGGACAACGACTCCAAGTAGTCCATGTCTGGCTTGGATTTGGTGGGCCGATCCGCCTGTGCCGACGCCTCGTTACTGCGCTCCAACAGAAGCTCTTTAAGCAGGACCAGAAAGTCCGCCCCGCCCTCCTCGGACCTATTCAAGGTTTCCAATGTCAGCGGCCCGTCGTCCATGCGCTTTTCTTCCTCCCTCGCAGACTGTGCCTCGACCTTCATGATCAGCTTCTCCTCGTTATAGAAAGGAGCCTCTTTGCCCTCCATCCGCGCGGAACGTCGGGTAGGGGCGCGAGGCTCTCTTTTTGTAGGCTTCAGTCCGCGGTTGCTGCCAGCCACCCTCTTGCGGGCTTGCTGTAGAGCTTGAGCGGTGGCATTCAAACCAATGTCGGTTTTCATGGCACCCAAACCCAAAGCGCGTAGCATTTCTTGGTTGCGGCGAATATTTTCGACACGCTCCATTTCGAAAGCCGACATGCCACCCCCACTGCGCTTCTTGGAAGAAGCTCCAAAGCTTTCAACTGGCGGTACAGCGGGCGGCTCTGCCTTGATCTGCGTGTCTTCGTCATAGGTATTCTCATTAGCGGGGCGAGAGCGTGTAGATCGACGTGTGACTGTGGTTCGTGAGGCGTGAGATTTGCGGAGACGTCGAAAGGGATAGTGCCAAATATATCACAATTGCACATACCTTCAGATTTTTCATCCCTTGACCCCGCTGCATCATTTTCCTGCCTATTTTGGTGAGGCAAGTCTGGGCCATGGTCCTTGCTTCCTTCTGCAGGCCCTTCCGGGTCTGCTTTAAGTCGACTCCTAGTACGCGCAGTCTTCACTCTCTCCGCATTTATTGACTCATGCTTGCCACTGGCACTCCTTTTAAGTACTTTGCCAGCCATCGTCACTGCGAGTCTGACACTGATATTGTTTTGGTGAGAAGAGTGCCAGAGAGATAATTCACGTACGTCAGCACCACGAAGAACGGGATACAAATCGACTACTCTCTAGGATCGATGGTGCATCGCTGCTCAGAACCCCACAGCAACACCAACTTTTTTCCATTATGCCTAGGCGACATATAACGCATGGGAAAGGATCGAGTCAAGGACCGAAAGAAGACACATGCGTCGTCCTCCAGGCAAGTACCCTTGAAGCGATGGGGGAGGAGAGGTGAGATCGAAGTGAGAGGCATGGAGCAAAGAGCTGAAGTTTCTTTACCTCGTCATGGACAGCGCTGCTTCATCCCTCCTGTCAAGAACGTCATTTATTGGATTCTCAGACGTAACATCCTCATCGACGACCGATGGAGGCGGATTCACGGGTGGGGATGCGAGAGTCAGTACGCAGCTCACCTCCTCTCCCTCTCTGGAGGGCAGTGTTGTTGGCAGGACCATCACCGCCAGCAGCAGCAGGGTTTACGACGACAATATCTCCCCTACACCCTTTTACACTGGAGGTGATGCAGATTTTCTGGTGGTTTTCAAGCGTTTGGGTAAGAAGGATGCGATGACTAAGCACAAGGCTCTATTGGAGCTTGCTCGGCTTATCAAAAGTAGTGGGTCGGAGCTTTCGTCCTCGGTGGTGGAAGGGCTGCTTCCATACTGGGTGCACGTTTATCCACGGCTAGTACTCCTAGAAAATGATCGGCGTGTGCGAGAAGTCCTTTTTTCCACGACTCTCCCGGCGCTGTTCGCAAGAGACCGCAAATCCATGGTACGGGTATTGGGTCCCCACCTGATTGGCCCCTGGTGGCTGGCCATGAGGGACTCGCAAAAAGAGGTCGCCAACGCTGCCAATCGAGCGTTTGTCACAATCTTTCCCAAA
>Ga0209925_1000841_pt1 | contig 15577 bp, 15 predicted proteins | sample SalPonR2_A_D1_MG_FD_185702 | JGI IMG/M metagenome (GOLD analysis project Ga0209925, IMG submission 185702) | Salt pond soil microbial communities from South San Francisco under conditions of wetland restoration - Salt Pond MetaG R2_A_D1_MG... ...
TTCTTAATTTATTATTTACACTTATATTTTTGAAAGTCTATTATCATAAAATGATCTATCTGACAAAATAAATATATAATATAAAGGTATTTATAATGTATGCATATATTGACTTTAAAGATTTGATGGTTACTATTGAATTAACACAGAACCCTTACACTACTCATTTACAGTCTAAATTAAGTGCTACGGATTCGTGGGATTTTAGAACTTTTCGAGGCCTATAGTAGTTCCTATAGACGAAGAAAAAATAGATCATTGCTGGAATATTCTTAGAAATAACTATTATAACTTAGAGGTACAATCAGTTAATCTTTCTAATTGATGCTTTGCCAAAATTTCTTCTGCGTCTAAAGTATATATTTTCAAGAAACATTTCTTTCTTGATAGACTTGTCTTCTGGAAAGTCTAATAGATATGTAGCGTTTTCTTTATTATTTCCACTATGTATAATTTCTAATATATCACTATTTAGACTAATAGTTTTAGGATAATCATTAATAGATTCGTATTCAATAAAATAATTTCTTTGTAGAGTTAAGAGATCTTTAATAATCTGTTCATCTAACTCAAGTGTTGTTAAGTATTCTTCAATTAAGCTGTACACATAGTTAACTTTATTTTCTGCATGTAAAGTAAGAATAGTTCTATGTATAATATTCCAACCGTGTATTTCAACATTAGCAATTTTTGGATGATCTATTTTTCCTTCGGTCATCCATTTTTTGTAATACCGGCGTGTTTCATCGAGTTGCTTACAAAACCATTCATCTTTTAGTAGAAATTGAAAAAGGCCTTCATAAAAACTTTTATACGTGGTATGATAACCGTTAAGAAACCTTGAAATAAAATTAGTTAAACCGTTAACATGAAATGTGTTTACATACCAACTAAATATTTGAGCACTTAGCATATCATCAAAGGGCATAGTATTTGTTGCTGTTACTATTTTTACTCCTTCTTTAACAGGATCCTCGTCGTAGCTACCGCTCATATAATCATACGCTACAACACTAGACATGTTAAAGGACTTTGTTTGTGCTAAATTCATTTCAGCATTTTCTAAAAGCTGAGCTTGGAATATATTTAAGCCGGTATGTGCCCCTGCTCTAAACAATTCCCAAAAATTATTTTTCCAGCTTTCTAAAGTTTCACTAGGTAATCCTAGTATAACTTCAGTATATGTCGGTATACTGCGTTCTTCGCAAATCTTAAATATTTCTTCAATTTTGTGCTGATCAAGATTTTTTCGTTTGATATTTTCTAATACACCGATATCCATGCTTTGAACACTTACTGTTAAACCTTGATTGAACTTAGGCGAGTCAGTTAATTTTTTTACTATATCAATAACACCATCTTTTTGATTCTTAGCCCATGTGACACTGAATGTATACGGATATCCATAAGTATCTTGTACTTCTAATAACTTGTCTGCTATAAGATTATCTCGTTCTAAAAAGATTCCGAAGTTAGCATCAGTAACACTTACAAATCCGCATTTGTTTTTTCCAATCCATTCAAGTTCTTGATAAACTCTTTCTAGGTTAAATTTTTTAACTTTGCTGTAAGTTAAACTTCCCCAATCACAGAATGTACAAGCATACGGACAACCTCTATTAGTTTCTAAAGTAGCGTTCCATTCTACATCAGGATTCTGTTCAATCAGGTTATCAAAAACTCCTGTTAAATACGGACTAGGTAAAATATCAAGCTCATTGAGCCTCACAGGTTGTCCTGTATCAATTACATTTCCGTTATCATTGATTAATAAGCCTTTTATTTTTGTTATATCATTATCTAAATTAATCAAAAGATCTTTAAAAGTACTTTCGCCTTCTGATTTGACTACAATGTCTATAAACGGATAATCAAGAAAAATATTCTTATTTTCTATTTCTATTTCAGGCCCTCCAAAGATTAACACTGCATCCGGATTAATACTTTCGATTTTTTTGGCTAATTCAAAATTATAGTTTTTATTCCATACATATGTACTAAAAGCAATTATATGATTTTTTGATGCATTGACACAAATATTGTCAATATTATCTCTTTTCCAAATAAATCCATTGAATTTGTAATTTCTTTTTACTTCTTCGTATTCATTTGCATATGCCCACAATGTTCCAACACTGTAAGGAAGATAGTAAGCATTAACTTCTTTTGGGCCTTGTCTAAAATTCGGTTGTACAAATAATATACTTTTCATAGAAATTCCTCAATTTTTTGTCTAATTATTTCTTTACTAAACAATTTTAAAAAATGCTCTCTGTTATGTAGTATTTTTTCTATAGTTATCTTTGATAAGAAAAAATCATTATTAAGATTTTCTATTACTTTTTTTAATTGTTTTTTAGGGTCCGTTTCTAAATCATATGATTCGTCAAACATTTCCGGAAAGGTTTCATACCCATTATCTTTTAAATATGATAGAGTTCCTGTATTTCCGTGAATTAGAAACGGATGACCCATCACTATAGGTTTATATGTTTTTTCAGAAATCAATAATACTTTATTTCCCGTATATGTTTCACTTACTAAGCTGTAATCTGTGTTTATATACATTTCAGGAGGACTTGTCTGTTGACCACTGTAAACTTTTTCAATTTGGTGTTTCACTTGTATTTTTTTTACAAAGTCATCATATTCCGAATTATCAAAATTATAATTTAAATCGAATTCTTCTTTGTTTATAACCAAATCAGTATCTGTCCATAAACTGCTTGTCAATGATTTATCAAAATAATCATATTTTTTTAGATAGTAAATAAGAGCTTGTTTACTCGGTCTAAGACGCCTATTTAAACATAAAAATTTTTTTCTATTTTTGTTTTTAAAATATTTCTTAAAATTTTTGTCAAAATTTGTTGATTTGTTGTATAAATTATGTCTATAATAATGCATTAATTGAATTATGTCTAAACCTAAAACATCTATATAGGACCAATAATCATCATAATTTATTTTGTGATTTTCTTTAGCTTTGATATCTCCGCATATAAATTTGACTTTTTCAGAAAGTATATTCCGACTTCTTAAAAAGTCTTTTAATTTATTCCATCTATAATCCCAAAAATAAAATGGTACAGCTTCAGCTGGTTGATAGAGCAAAAGATATACATCAGGATCATCTGCTAATATTTTCCAGATATTATCTGGAATATTCGATAAGTCATTAAACTCAGTAGGAAAGCTAAACTGAAAAATAATATAAGACTTCTTTTTCTTTTTTGTTAAATTTTGGTAAGGAATTTCAACAAAATCAAAAAGCCATTCTACTGACCAAGGATCAACATTAGAATTTTTCACAAAGGTTTGTTCATTTTTATTATATATACTGAAATCAAAATCATCTGTAGGATATAAAAAATTAATCATTTTTATCACCATATATTTTTTTAAAAAGTTTATCTGCTAATTTTTCATGAGATTCGTAAGGAGGATGCCCAAATCCACAGTGTTCGTAAGGCTCTAACTCTAAAAATAAATCATGTGAAGATAAGAACCTATCTGATAATTTATCCATAATAAATTCATAATAAAATTTTATCTCGCTTGATATATTATATTGATAATATATCGGACTACATTCTGGACGCGGAAATATAAAAAATATATTATCACTTAAATTTGATATACTTTGAATTGTTTTTATCCAGTTTAACGAAAAATTATTATCTGTCCATAATTTCTGCAGACACCACTTTTTAACATTATTAGGTGTACAGTCCATAACTCCAGGAATTACACTGTAAGGTTGAAATTTGTTAGGCCATAATAATGTTCTCAAAGGAGTAGTCAATCCAACTAAAATCAAATCACTGTTCTTTATATTATTATTTTTTAAATCTTGTAAAATTGTAAACAATATTTGATCTAAGCTACTACCTCCAATTGCTCTATTTTCAAAATCCAAGTGTAGTTTTTTTGATAAAAGTGCTGCCCATGTCGAATTACTGTTTATACTAAAATTTTCTTCAATTAAATTTCCATAAAGTTTTTGGTTGTTATCTTTTAACTGATAAAATTTATTATATCCATATTTAATTTTCATTTTTTTACATTCTCGATATGATATACCTAAAATTTCATGATCTTTTATTTCGTCGCCTGCTGTCCAACTACACCCAAAGGAAATAATTCTATTGTATTTTTTAATATCTATCATCAGAATATATCCTATCGATTTCGCTATTTTTTCCACAGGTCATTGCACAGTACGCTAACTTGCCTAAGGTAATCTGTTTCTTTTTCCAACTTTCGGTATATACTTGATCTAAATAACCATTCTGTATAATTTCAAAAATGTTTGTTTGTGCTAAGTCAAATTTTTCTTTTCCAACTTTATTAATCGAATATCTTAACTGTGTATCTTCATATAAATCTATAGCACTGTCTACGCGAGTTCCGACATAGCAACACGGAAATACAATTCCATTGCAGCTTACGTATATTTCAGATGTACCCCGATCTGTACAGCTTTTACAATTTATTTCATAATCTTCAAAATTGAGAACATACTTATTAAAATCAGATATCTCAGTTTCATTAAAATTATCTAGTTTACTTAATACTTGTTGATTTACTCCAGGAGTATTATTGTCAGCGTATGAGAGATCTTTCTTTTGAGGAATTGAGTTTTCGATTTTTTCACTTTTTGAACTATTAATTAACTCTTTGTCATTTGGCGGCTCGATAACATATTCTAAATTTCCTTTCTTGTCATATATTCCTTTTGAAACTAGATTGCCATTTTTATTTTCAAACCCTAATGCACGCTTAATTAATATTTTATGAAACCCTAGATCTTCGGATAATTTTGTAGCTTCTTCGATTTGGTGCTCGTTGTGTCCAAATGTTAAAAACTCCCATACTGCACTGCCGCCTGCGTTTATATACGAGTTAACATTTTCCATCAAGGTTGACCATTTAACATTTCTTCTATATAAATGATTTGTATCTTCAAGACCGTCTATACTAAAAATAACTCTGTATAAATTTTGATTTTTTGACAAAAGTTGTCCTAATTTTTTCCAAAAGTCGGGTTTTCTCATACCTCCATTTGTATGATATATAATAGTACAGTACGGAGAAGTTTTTTGAATATACTCGGTAATTTCGATAATATCCTTGCACATCATAGGATCACCGTGTGTTCCACAAAACAATATTCTTTCTATATTTTTCATGAATTCAGGCGGAAACCAGTCTTTAAATTGATCAATTGTAATTGAGTCCATTTTTAGATCTGGTCTTACTAATGCCGTAGAATCAACAAATCTAGGGCAAAACGGGCAAGCTGCATTGCAATAATTTGACAACTCAATATGCATGTGTGTTACTGTGTTATTTTTCCATGAAAAATTTTTCATAATTGATACCCACTTTGTTTAATAATATCATAAAACTCAGGAAACGTTTGTTGAAAATTTTCGTTTCTGTATTCGTCTTGTCTTTTAGTTAATTCTAAAAATTTCTGCCATTCTTTGTCTTCACATTTCTTACTAAACATAAAATTTATAATGTTATCTACTGGCACATTTCTAACTGTTTTTTCTAACTTATCTTTAATTTTATGCTTGATATTATCAGGAATATTTGTAATACAATAATGTTCGGGACCAAAAACTAAATTTAGATACATATTTTGTGTGTGTTGAGAAAACACATCAACTAATTCATCAATATAATAAACATTAAGTATACTTATAGTATTACATACACTGATATGAAATTTGTCATTATGATTATATTTGTTTACATTTTTAAAATTTTGATAGACATTTCTCCATTCTGCCGGATGACGAATATAAAACAGTTTATTTTCAATACCATCTATACTAAAATCTATATAAACTTTTTTAAATTCATTTAGAATATCGAAAATTTCATCATTCCAAATAGTACCATTTGTGTTATAGTGTATTGATAAATCTTTAGCATAATCTAATTCTATAGACTTTTTAAGCATTTCCCATTGCTTTTTAACAAGAAAAGGCTCACCTCCATAGAAATCTATATGAAGAATATCTTTTATAGAGTTTTCAAAACTTTTCCAAAATAGACTATCATCGTTAAACGAATTATTAAAAAAATTTAAAAGTTCTTTATATTCAGAATCAGTTCCTTCAAAAAGTCCTAAATCTTTCCATTCTTTTGCCCATTTTGAGCTGTTAAAAGGCCCGCAAGTTCTACATTTTATATTACAGGTATTTCCCATATTTAAATCTAGCAACTGTACTGTGTCTTTTTTATTTTTATTAGCAAATCTTTTATTATCACGCAAACGTTTGCTCATTTTTCCAGCGGCTTCTTCGTCCCAGCAGTATTGACAAGCAGAGTTTTTAATACCGTTTTTAAAGTCTTTTACTATTTCTTTTCTAGACTCTGAATTTAAAATTTTATCAAAACTACTATTTTTTACATTAAGACGTTCGGATTTATTTTTAAATTGATGTTTCATCATACAACAACTACTACAAAATCCATTTGTACCGACTCTTAGTCCAGATTCTAAATTTACACACTTTAGTTCATTATTCATAATAACCCCCAAAGTCTGGAATAATCTCTAATAGATTTTCTTTTCGTTTTTTATCTAGGTCTTTTGTATGCTCTACAAAACTACTCCATAATTCTTCATTGCTTTCTTCTTTTAAATTATTTAATAAAGCTTCAAATTTTTCAGGAAATTGTTTATACCATTTGCTATTTTTTATTTTAGATACAGCTTTTTCTTTTAATTCTTTAGGCAATACCTTTGGTTGTAAATATTCAGGATATATTAATAGTTGAGGGTAAACGTTATTGTTTATTACCCAAGGCTCTAAATCGATTTCATCAAAAAAATCTGTAATAAATAATGCATTATAAACCATAAATGTTGAGTTTATTGTTATTTCTTTGTTAGAACCAAAAAAGTCACAAACCTTTCTAAGATTCTCCTTAACTTTTTTATCTTGATATCCAGTTCGTATATATTCTCCTACTTCTCCAAAACAATCTATACTCACACTATAAGTAACTTTACTAAAATTAGACCAAAGATCTAAAATATCATACTTACCGTATTTTAAAATACTGCCGTTACTTTGATAATACAATTCAGGATCTAGATTATTTTCAATGCACCATTCTAAAAATTCATAATGTTGTGTTTGTACTAACGGCTCTCCGCCTGCAAAATAAACATATTTTAAATTTTTAAAGTATTCGATATTACTATCGCAATATTCTTTAATATTATCGATACTTATATAGGGTCCTTTAATTGAATAATCTACATCCTCGTACCATTTTGTGCTAGCCCCTGCGCCGCACATTCTACATTTATAATTACAGACATTGCTAAATCTTGTATCAAAATACAAAACATCAAAGTCATACTCGCCATCTGAAGCTGTTTCATTAATTATACGATTTTCTAAATCAGGCGTAAGATACTTGTTATTACTATGTTTCCTAGAACTATGAGAACTATATTTTTCTAATTCATAGCACTGAGAACAATGTTTTACTGCTTCTCCGTTTAGCATATCAGATCTTATTTTTTTAAAAACATCGCTATTCATTATTTCGTTTATGTCACCGTCAGTTGAATTAGGAAATTCATTATAGTCTTCACCTTTATCCGCTATACAACAAGGCAAAACTTTGTTTCTTGTATTTACATGTAGATGCATCCAAGGCAATACACAAAAGGTTGGGTTATCTTTCAAATTTTTCATAAGTTTCCTTACATAACTTCATAAAATTTTCGTATTTAGGAAAGATTTCTAAGAATTTTAAAAAACTTCGTTGATCATATTCATTAAAAAATACATAAAAATCTCTGCGGCCTCTTTTAATTAAATCTTCTGTAATTCTAGGAGAATCTTCAAAAAAGTAATTTCGAACTCTTTTAAATTTTTCATATTCATGTTCACTAAACTTATCAAATTCTGACATATTTTGTTTAATATTTCTTTTGATATATTCGAGATCATCATCAATAAATTTTCCAAATTCTTCTTTCGGCAATAAGTTAATCATCCAATGAGGAGGTTCTTTTAAGTATGGTGTATCAAAACCTATCATTTGGTTATAATCACTATTATATTTTAATCTCAATTCTCTTATTTTTTTTAAAAGTGGCGTAAAATACCCAACACACAATATATTATATGTAATCATAATATTAACAGGCGAATTTGTAATAGTTATAAAAGTATCCAAATTTTCTTCCCAGAGATCACATTTTAATCCTCTACGCATATATTCTGCTTGTGGTCCCCAACTATCGATACTAGTGTATAGTCTAAATCTTTTTATCTTATTTTCATCTAACAATTTTTTTATTGTTTTACTTAACTTTTGAACTTTATTTTTTGATACACCTAAATTACTGTTCATATTTATTTCTAAATCAGGTGCAGGTTCTTTGTCTAAAAGTTCTAACATTTTAAATACATTTGAACTCATTAATGGTTCGCCGCCTGTTAATCTTAAAACTTTTAGGTTATTTTTTAGATCAGGCCACCATTCCCAAAATGCATCAATATAGGGATTTTCATCTTCATTTTCATAAAAATGTCCATCTCTGTTTAAAAAATCAATTCCATATTGATCATAAGTTAAATCATAGTTACCGTGTTTTTTAATTTCGTCCACCCATAAACTGCTAGCTTGAGGGGCACAGTACCCACATTTAAAATTACAACCATTGCCGAAACTGAGTTCAAGATACCTAGGATTTATAGGTTTATCCCACGGCATTTTTTTTATAAGGTCTAAATCTTCTTGCGTAACCCATTCACTTGAACTGTGAAACATTCTATCAGAAAAATGTTCTCCGGGCAAGTCTTCTATATTCCAACAATAATAACATTCTTCAGGACGGCCTCCTTCAAGCATTGTTTTACGTTGTTGTTTTTTAAATTCAGTGTTGTGCAATGCACTAGGATCTTTTGCAATTTCATGTAACGGAATATGATGAGGTCTTGGATGATAACAACTGTGATTATCACCTGTTTGGAGATATAATGTTTCGTTTAACCATTTCATTGCACAAAAGCCGGGGCCAACTTCGTTTAACTGATCGCGTGTTTTTTTTACTTTATCCATATAGCTATTACTCATTTAATGCCTCGCATTCTCTATAAAAATCAATTAATGTCGGAAAAGTTCTTAATAAATTAGTATCTCTTCTACGATCGTGTTCATTAAAAAACAAAGCAAAATTCTTCATTGCTGTATATTTTTGTTTATCTGGCATTAATTCATTTGCCCAATCGTATAATCTTTTGACTTTATCAATTTCAAAATCTTTAAAGCCTTTATATCTATTTTCAACATCTTCTTTATTATTCTCCATATATTTGATACTGTCAAGAAGCGGCTGTAACATTTCTTCTGATGCAAGTTGTATACATTGCCACTTGGGATCATGTAACATAGGAGTATCAAACCAAATTAGCTGTCTATCAGTATTAAATTCCTGTCTTAGGTTATGTATATTTTTTATGTATTCCAGCCAATTAGGTAAACTTAATAGATTAGCAGTAATTATAAATGTAAGACTGTGATTTTTGCTTTCCTTTAAATATTGAGTAATATTTTTATACAAAATATCAAAATTTAATCCATGTCTAATATATTCAGCTTGAGGACCCCAACTATCTAAACTACAAAATAGCATGAAGTGATCAATTGCACCTTTATCATTTATTTCTTGTAAACTATCTATAAATTTCTGCCATTGATTATTCGGTGGACAGCAGTTACTAGTAATACTTAAATGCAATTTTTTGCTAGGATTATTTTTTACATAATCAAATACCTTAAAGGTATTTTTATCCATTAAAGGTTCACCACCTGTCATGCGAAATGTTTTAAGCGTAGGATACACTGTAGGGAACCATTCCCAAAAAGCTTCTACATAAGGATTGCTAGGCGAGTTGTCTATACCTAAACTATCTATCCAAGCAGGATGGTTATGTTGCTTATCAGCTAAATTATACGCTCCGTGCTTTTTTACTTCTTTATGCCATTCTGTAGAAAGATGAGGACTACAATAAGAACATTTAAAGTTGCATGCCTGATTAAAATTAACTTCTACATATCTGGGCAATGGTGTTTTTGTATTTTGTACAGCTTCTTCTATTAGACCAGGTTCATAAACGTCGTTGCTTCTATAAGCTCTATCGCTTATATTTTCTTGATCTTCAATTTGCCAACAAAACGAACATTCTTTAGGACGTTCGCCTTTAAGCATTTTTAATCTTTGTTCTTGTTTATATTTGGTATTATGCAGTGCATCAGGAGACGTTTTTAATTCTTCTAAAGGAATAAAGTGCGTAGGTGGATGATAACAACTATGAGTACGACCTGTAGGAATATGTATACTAACATTAAACCATTTTGCAAGACAAAAGCTAGGACTTACACGATTTAAGCTATCTAAAAGATTTTTTGAATCTTCAAAATATTTAGATTTATATTTTCCTTGATATTTTTTTACTTCGTCGCCACATTGATTATCGGTCATTCTATCTCTTTAGCCATTAATATATTTTTTGTTCTAGCTGGATTCTGATAAGTTTTTTTAAAGAATAAACTTTGTTTACAATCTAAAGGATTATCAGCAATAGGAATATTTAACTCTGTTTGTAATGCTTTTCCTAATGTTTTAATTTCTTCATAAATATTATCATTATTTATTTTTTTTATTGTCTTATTGTATTCTTCTTCTAACCAATCAAAATCACGAACATTTATATAATCCCAATCAGTTAGCATAGTTTTAAAAAGGCCTGCTCTTGCACCATATATTGCCCATAATCCGTTAGCAACATCAGCGCCTACCATTAACCATATATAAAGCCTTTGTAAATTTTTCCAGTGGAGATTTAAAAAATCGTCCACTGTTTTTGGCTTTAATCCTCGATCTAAAGACATTTTAACCCCTTCACGAAACCCTGCACGCCATGCTTGTTTTGAACTAGCATTATTTGCAATAGTCGAAAAACATCCTTCCATTTGAATATATCGAGTATCCCAACAAAATTCAATTTGAGCATGGATATTATCCGGATCAGAATTTTCATGTGTTTTCATATTAAGAACATATTGTTTAGGCCAACATTTGATTCCGCCATTACCGTATATTAGACCGTTAATTTGATTTTCAGCAGCCCAGCTAATAACACAATGTTCTAAATCTTCATTAAAGTCATGAACTTGATTAATAAAATTTTTATTTATTATATTGTCACCATCAACAGTAATAAATCGATCAGTTTCTGATATTTCGGCACATGCTTTATGTGCTGCATCTGATCCTTTTACACCGTGTACTCTTTTTGCCCAAGGTATTTTTGAACAAAGATCTGCATAGTTTTTTTCAGCATTAGGTTCGTCGTAGCTTAGATAGATTATATCGTAATCTATAACTTTAAATTTTTTACTCATCAATCACCTCAAGAGAATACGTCTCAAATTTTCTATTAGTATACACACTAATAGAAGAAAAGTCTAGTTCTTTTTTACTATTAAATTTAACTGTAAATAAATCAGTTTCTAATAGTTGTTTTATATCCACAAAAAACTGTCTTATAAAAATGTTTGGATTATCTTTTTCTGTTACACTAAACCATAAAACTTCGTCAATTCTTGCTTTTTTATCAATTAGTATTTCTTTTAGATCTCTATTTAAAGATATTTTCCAATTCTGATCTTTCAAGTTATACAATATTTTTACTTGAGGATTTTTGTTCTGTGTTAGTTTAAATATTAAATCGTTTATATCTAAATCAATTTTTTGATAAGTTAATTCTACTATTTCATAGCTGTATTTTCTACTATTATATACAACTTTATAATCAGTTAACCGATTTTTTCCTGATATAAAGTCCTTGACTTCTTCATAACCAACCTCAAAAAAAGTTCCTTCTAAAAAGTCTTTTGTAATAGCACTAATTGTTCCTTGATCTTTATCAAAATAAACATTATATTTTTGTGACGAAAAATTTATTAGATTTTTAAGTTGTTCTGGAATTTCTAGTTTTTCAGTCATAATATTCCTAACGAAGATTCGTAAATTTTTTTAATGTCTTCTTTTATAAAATCTTTTTCCGTATAATGAAAAACACCTTGTTGTTGATGATTTCCAATCCATAACTCGTTCTTATTAGTAAAATACGCACTAACTTTATTTTGCCATGTTTCTGATATATCTTTCCATCCTTGTATATTAGGTTTCATATGAACAAATGTCGGATAAGTAACGTTTGAATTAGTTACAGACTCTTCGCAACCAATAATAGAAGCTGCAAGAGCAGCAGCTACATCAACGCTTGCTTCTTTCTGTATATCACCTGCAAAATCTTTCCAATTTTGAATGATTTTGTCTAACACACTATAAAACTCAAAAGCAAAAGGATCTTTGGTTATATAATGCAATCCGGTGTAAAGATTAGGAAGATTGTGTTTTGTAAATTTTTTTCTATAAAAGTCATTTTCTACCCATTCATTTCTATAAGTTTTAACTCTACTAGTAAAAAATATAGGATATTTTTTTAGAAATTCAAACCAATGACTTATATCATCAAGTATTAACATATCAGTATCTAAGACAATAGCATCGTCATATGGAAGAACATGAAGAATTTTCCATCTATTATGTATTTTCCATTCATGTTTTTCTGCTAAATCGCCCCAAGGTATTGGAATTATATTATCAAATAAGTCTAAATACTTTTCAGGTACTTTATCATTCGTAATTAGAGATACATTTGCATTGTCAATTGTAGAATGTATACTCATTGCACATACACAAGCCTGTTCTACATAGTTGTATTTACTGTTTTGAGCAAGCATTATAAAGTTTTTATTCATTTTTTAATGCCTCGTCTAAACTAAATTTATTCATAACATGAACACTTTGATTTTTTGTTCTGACCAGTGTATATTCTCCTAATCTTTTTTCTTTTTCAATCAAGAAAACAAAGTCATCTTGATCTATTTCGTATAAGATGTCTCTATCAGTTGTATACAAAACCGATCCAGGAATAGGTACTGCAAAATCGTTATCAACGAAACCATTCATTATGTGAATAGCAATACTAAAAGCATGGTCGTTTCGATATGTTCTACCTTCAATTTGATAAACTTGCTTATAATGATACCAGTTTTCGTAAATATGATTTAGCAAATCAAAAAATATCTTATTAAGTTCAGTTTTTCTAAAAAAGACTATAGTAGCCCAATAAAACTGAACACTTTTATCGCTTACATGACAAAATTCTCGAATATCTCTAAACCCTGCAATATCCACAGCATTTGTTAAAATACAAAAATCATTTTTTTGTTTAAAACAATGTATTAACTTATCATCTGCAATTAAAAAATCAGTATCTAAGACTAAGGTTTCTTCATACGGTGATAGATCGTATGCTGCAATACGTGCATCATTTTTAAAAGCTAATCCTTTGTTCGATAGACTTCCGTCATAATACTGTTTAATATTTTGAGATTTTAAATTGTAAAAAATAACATTGTCAAATACCGAATTTTGAATTTCAATATCAGTAACAATACTAACAGGTAAGTTTAGATGCCTTTTTGCTCGTTTTGATAACTCTATTGCTTGACTAATATAATTAATATGAGAGTTATTAAATGCAAAGACTAATATACCTTTGCTCATAAATCTATGATATCCTTAATTGATCTTTTATTTTTAAGTTTATTATATTCTGTATAATATCGATTTGACGCCTGTGCATAAGTATCAACTATTTTAGATCTAAAGTCTTCTATATTTTCAATCAAAGTAGGAATACCATTATCATCAACTAGTATATGCTCTTCTTGATTTAGACTAATAAGTGTATTACAAAAAGATATTAAATCGTAAGTTACTAGAAATTGACTTCCATTGTAAAAAAATAGAAGGTCATTTTGATACTTTTCTTTTAAAATCTTTTTTTGACCCGAAAGAGTTTTCATTATATTTGAAATCTCTATTGCTTTTTCAAGACGTTCGTCCATAAAATCTCCTTATTTGTTCTAAATATAACATAATATAGAAGAAAGGTCAAGATCTTATTAAAATTTAGAGTGCAAAATTAAGAGTATACGACGGGTTTGGTATTGTTAATGCACCGGTTGCACGGAATGTTGAAACTGTACTCTGAACTGTACCAGTTACAGACTCATCAGCAGGATAAGTTGGATTAGTACCAATATCACCGTCGTTAAAAGTTATTGTAAACTGAATAGTTTCAGCATCGGGCGATCTAGCTTCTATGTAATAGCTGCTGTCTGAATATACTCCGGAACCAGTTTTTGTAAATATTGTTTGATCATCGGTAGTTAAATCATAGTTACCGATATCAGATCCTGTGCCGCCGGCGGCGCCAATCCCTGTAGATTCAGTGTTAGATTTTCTAAATCTAACAGTTCCCATATTATTCAGCATAGTTTGCCATATTTCATCTTTAGTGCCTGGAGGAGTAGTAGTTGTATCACCTGACACCGATGTGCCGCCAGATAAGTTTGCGTTGAAACGTATTTCTCCCCCTGAATTAAAGTAATAACGTCTTGCAGATGCACTTGCAAATGTAATAGTAAACTGATGAACGATACTTTGAGGTTGAGATCCACCGCCCCATGTAGTATTTCTAATACTTTGGCCGGCATTAACTACCGACATTTGAGTATCTGCAAAATCTCCTTGGTTACTTAAAATTTGATTAGCAGCAGTTTGAAAATCTAAAATGCCTTCTGTACCTAGATTATATCTAGCAGTATCTCCTACCGACGGAGATTCTAAAAGACTTAATGGTAATGATACCCCATTTTGGTGTGTATATGCTGTATTAATATCTGTAAAAAGTTCTAAAAGCTTTTGTGCAGTAACAATCTCACCTTGATTTACTTCAGAACTTACTAACGTCTGGCCGTATCCTATTTGATCGCCATCTCCAGTTCCTAATACAGTATTTACTGTACTTCTTATAGTGTTATAGTCTGTTGCTTCGATCAACCCATTGAGTTCTATTGCCATAAATATTTTCCTTTAACTGCGCACATATTTATATTTTTAATACGCACTCAGCTAGTTTTTCTGATTTATCTTCGTTAGTCTCTAAGGCTACACCGACTAAACAGTCAGTGCGTATAGTACTCGCTGTACCATTTTCATATGTATAAACTTTTTGTCCTTTGCGAACTGCACCAACTATTCTAACCGGAACACGTCCTTTAAGCGCTAGTGCTTGACCGTCTGCTTCTGAGTTCATTAAGTAAGCAGGCTTTTCTGATACTACACCTATAGCAATATCATTTGTTCCGCACGCACATGTTTCGTGGCCCTCATGGCCACACACTGTCATTACAGTTCCTATAGGGTGATCGTGTTCTACTGTGTATTTTTCTGCTAAGTCAGCATATCTTGCTGCTGTTGCTGTACCATTAAAAATATTTGCAAATAAAGTGTTATTTGCATCTCTAACTGCAATAGTTCCTGCTGTTGCAGTAGTTCTTGCAACCCTGTTATTTCCAAAGTCAGAAACAAATAGAGACTCACTGTTAG
>Ga0209925_1000845_pt1 | contig 15530 bp, 14 predicted proteins | sample SalPonR2_A_D1_MG_FD_185702 | JGI IMG/M metagenome (GOLD analysis project Ga0209925, IMG submission 185702) | Salt pond soil microbial communities from South San Francisco under conditions of wetland restoration - Salt Pond MetaG R2_A_D1_MG... ...
TCGTCGTTCAATGTGATATTTTTTATCTCTTCGCCCTGTACCGAAAAGACCTTTGTTTCCATTTTCCGCCTCTACTTCTTATTAGCTTTTTTGACCATCACGATACCCTTGCGTGGCCCTGGAACTGCTCCCTTCACTAAAAGGAACTGCCGTTCTTCGTCAACCTTCACTACACGAAGGTTCTGTACTGTCTTCTTATCGGCACCCATTCTACCGGGCATCTTTGTGCCCTTATGAATTTTCGACGGGGTTGCCGCCATACCAGTAGCTCCAAGGCCCCGGTGAAACTTCGAACCGTGGGTTTTACGTCCGCCGGAAAAACCGTGCCGCCGCATTACACCCTGATAACCTTTTCCCTTCGAAGTACCGGTGATATCAACAAAAGTCACATCCTTAAAGACTTCGGCGCCTAGTGTAGCACCTACTTCATACTCGCCTTCAAAGTCTCGCATTTCAACCAGGACACTTTTGGGTCCGCCGTTCTTGAATTGTCCGGCATAAGGCTTAGTAGCCCTACTCTCTTTCTTATCAACAGCACCCATTACTACGGCGTTATAGCCGTTTTTTTCTTCATTGCGTTCATCTATAACCTGGTTATCTTCTATCTTGATGACGGTAACCGGGGTAAGCACCCCGCGTTCGTCAAACACCTGTGTCATTCCAAGCTTTCTACCGATCAGCCCTAACATCTTTAACCTCAATTAAGTAAAATCTTCGTTTTACTGCTTAATCTCTACATCCACACCAGCAGGAAGCTCAAGCTTCATTAGGGCATCCATCACCTTCGATGTAGGATCAAGAATGTCGATCAATCTCTTGTGCGTTCGCATTTCAAACTGTTCACGAGCTTTCTTGTTTACGTGCGGCGACTTAAGGACGGTAAACTTATTTATCCTTGTAGGTAAAGGGACCGGCCCTGCTACTCTCGCCCCAGCCTTTTCTACTGTCTGTACAATTGCACGTGAACTCTGATCTATAAGTTCAATATCAAAGCCTCGTAGCCGCACACGAATTCTATCTTTGGCCATTATATCCCCCGAAAAATAAGTCCCGCACGCAATTTTTGGTGCGGGACCTACTAAAAGTACTATTCAATTATTTCAGTAACCTGACCACTAGCTACAGTACGACCACCTTCACGAATAGCGAAGCGGAGTCCCTTCTCCATAGCAATTGGGTGAATAAGCTCAACATTTACCTCAACATGGTCGCCGGGCATTACCATCTGTTTGTCTTCAGGCAGAGTTACACTACCGGTAATGTCGGTTGTCCGAAAGTAAAACTGCGGACGATAACCATTAAAGAAAGGCGAGTGTCGACCACCCTCTTCCTTTGTCAAAGCGTAGATCTGGCCCTTAAACTTTGCGTGCGGGGTAATACTACCCGGTTTCGCAAGCACCTGACCACGAACTACATTGTCTTTATCAACACCGCGCAGCAGTGCTCCGATGTTATCACCGGCCTGTCCTTCGTCGAGGATCTTGTTGAACATCTCAACACCGGTACAGGTGGTCTTAGAAGTATCACGAACACCGACGATCTCGATCTCGTCTCCAACGTGAATTACACCACGTTCTACACGACCGGTTACTACAGTACCGCGGCCCTGAATAGAGAAAATATCTTCGATCGGCATCAGGAAATCCTGATCGATAGCTCGTTCCGGTTCCGGAAAATAGCTATCCATTGCGTCCAGCAGTTCCTGGATACATTTGGTTTTTTCCGGATCTTCGGGATTTTCCATTGCTTCAAATGCGGAACCTTTGATTACCGGAACATCGTCCCCCGGAAAATCATATTCCTTCATTAGATCACGCATTTCTTCTTCAACCAGTTCGATCAAATCAGGATCGTCTACCTGGTCGGTTTTGTTAACAAATACGATCAAAGCCGGTACACCGACCTGACGGGCGAGCAGTATATGCTCTTTTGTCTGGGCCATAGCACCATCTGTTGCTGCTACAACGATAATAGATCCGTCCATCTGGGCAGCACCGGTAATCATGTTCTTGATATAGTCTGCGTGCCCCGGACAATCAACGTGAGCGTAGTGCCGAGCGTCGGTTTCATACTCAACGTGACGGGTATTAATAGTTATACCACGGGCCTTTTCTTCAGGTGCGTTGTCGATTTGCTCATAAGACATCACCTTACCACCATCGCCTTTTGAGCAGTACATGGTAATCGCCGCAGTAAGAGTTGTCTTACCGTGGTCAACGTGCCCAATGGTACCAACGTTGATATGTGGCTTTGTTCTTTCAAACTTGGCTTTAGCCATCACTTCCTCCTTGTGAATATCCCCAATAAAAAATTATACGACCACATCCATTCGACCCATTTTGGGTCAATAGACACCGATCGCGTCATACCTATTTAGCAAGTGAACGAGTAGAGTGAAAAGGAAGGATCCAGAGGTCATAACATGCCGGCAAAAATGCCCATGCCTGACGTGGCTGATTACAGCGCCTGGAACCACCTTATCATCCTAAAATCACTGCCGTGACATAACGGACGATCGGTTTGGCTACCACAAGCCTGGTGCCTAAGCACCAATAGGTTGTGCAATCCTACGCAAAAAGCGCAGAAAGGTCAAGGGGGTACCCCCCCCTTATATTACCATCTATAATGTGAGAACGCTTTATTCGCCTCAGCCATCCTATGGGTATCTTCCTTCTTACGAAAAGCCGAACCTGTTGAATTGTATGCATCAAAAAGTTCGTTAAACAACTTCTCGCCCATAGACTTACCGCTTCTAGAACGGGCGGCCTGGATAATCCAGCGCATTGCCAAAGCATCACGCCGCTTCTCACGTACCTCAACAGGTACCTGATAAGTAGAACCACCCACACGCCTTGATTTTACCTCAACAGAGGGTTTTACATTCTCAAGGGCTTTCTGAAATACTTCCAGACCTTCTTTGCCTGACTTCTCCGCCAGCTTCTCCAGTGCATCGTACATTACGCGCTGACTGGTAGCTTTTTTTCCGTCAAGCATCATTCTGGTAATAAACTTTGTTACAATCGTACTGCCGTAACGCGAATCGGGCAACACAACTCTCTCTCTAATAAATTTCTTTCGTCCCATCGGTTACTCCTTACGCCTTCGGCTTCTTCGTTCCGTACTTAGACCGGCCTTTCCTCCGATCTTCCACACCGAGGGTGTCTTTTGCACCACGCACGATATGGTACCGAACACCCGGCAGGTCTTTTACACGACCGCCGCGGATCAGCACAACCGAGTGCTCCTGCAAATTATGCCCGATTCCCGGAATATATGCAGTAGCCTCTATTCCGTTGGTTAATCGCACCCTGGCTACTTTTCGAAGGGCCGAATTCGGCTTTTTCGGTGTAACCGTCATTACGCGAGTACATACACCGCGTTTTTGAGGACAATTTTCAAGCGCCCTGGCTTTACTCTTTGATACAATAGTCTTACGACCTTTACGAACTAGCTGGTTAATTGTAGGCATGTACCTGTGTACTCCCTTTCATTCTTATAGTTTTTTTCTCGGCTGTACGGTCCAGCATGCGAGGAAGCAATTCCCAGCACCGGAATTACTCTTCATCGCCATCCGCAGAAACCTGTTCGATTTCAGCGGCGAAACCCTGGCTTTCCTCTTCCCCTTCAGCCTGTTCACGTTTTCTCGCATCAATAATATTTTGTACCGAGGCGTCAAGGTCCTCGGAATTTTCATCATACAACTTCACATCGCGGTAATTTCGCATACCCGTACCCGCAGGTATAAGGTGTCCGATAATTACATTTTCTTTAAGTCCGCGTAGAGCATCATTACTACCAGCAATCGCTGCATTTGTCAATACCCGGGTAGTCTCCTGGAAGGATGCGGCGGAGATAAACGAATCGATGTTGAGGGATGCCCTTGTGATTCCCAATAAGAGCGGTTTTGCAACTGCCGATTGTCCACCTTCACGGATAACCTTGCGGTTTTCCTCGTGGAATTTATACTTGTCCACCTGCTGCCCGTAAATAAAGTTAGTATCTCCAACCTGAACTATCTCAACCTTGCGCATCATCTGCCGAATTATTACGCCGATGTGCTTATCGTTGATGTTCACCCCCTGCAGTCTATATACCTCCTGCACTTCATTTACCAAGAAGGACTGCAGCGCATTTTCACCAAGGATCTCCAATACATCGTGGGGGTCGTAGTTTCCTTCACAGAGCTTTTCTCCGGCTTCTACAAGGTCGCCGTCACGGATGAGCAAATGACGGCCCATGGGAACGCTGTGTTTATACTCGTTGCCATAATCATCAACTACATTAAGGACCCGTTTACCCTTTACAATATTCTTAAACTGAACAGTACCTGAGATTCGGGCAAGTACCGACGAGTTTTTCGGTCGGCGGGCTTCAAACAGCTCTCCTACCCGCGGCAGACCACCGGTAATATCGCTGGTTTTTACACTCTCTTTCAGCAGCTTTGCAAGGGTACGACCCATTTTAACTACTTCACCGTCTTCTACATTCAAGTACGAGTTACCCGGCAGGAAGTAGCCGGCCTTTTCATTTCCCTCTTCATCCTCAAGAACGATACGGGGCTGCAAACTTTCCAAGGAAAATTCTGTAATCTTCTTTTCTATATTACCGGTATCTTCGTTTATTTCTTCCTTAAGAGTAGTACCCAGTACAATATCTTCAAAGCGGACCTTACCGCTTTCTTCAGCAATAATAGGTTCTGAGAAGGGGTCAAAGGTTGCAAGAGAGTCACCGGACTCTACGATATTGTCAATTCCGACACGCAGTTCGGCGCCGTTTCGCACATCCACCTTCTGGTCCTGAGCAACCAGTAACAACTTTCCCTTTTTTATATGGGCGAAGGCGTTTTCCTGGGCGAGAATTTCTTCTCCCCCCTGGGTAACCAATGGAATTGCACCGCTTATTTTATCACCATCTTCCACATGAAGCTTGGCATCTTTTTCTAACTTTATTCTGCGTATTACTTTAGCAACTATAATATACCCCTTTCTTGTGAAAAGAATATCCCCGCCGTCAAGTTGTACGGTATTTCCATGAACCTCTTTCACAAGTACAGGATAGGCAAAGGAAATCCGGTTTTCTTCGCTTACCTTTGTTGCTGCACCACCGATATGGAAGGTACGCATGGTAAGCTGTGTACCCGGCTGCCCGATAGACTGGGCGGCAATAATACCCACCGACTCACCAACATCGACAGTGTCGTTGGTGGCCAGGTTACGTCCGTAGCACTTCCGACAGACACCGTGGCGAGCCTCACAGGTAAAAACTGTACGTATTCTAACCTTTTCTACTCCCACATCTTCAATTTGAGTAGCAAGCTCTTCTGTTATCTCTTCATTTACATCTACAATGATATCACCGGTAATCGGATGTTTTACCCGCTCCAGGGTAAATCGGCCGACAATACGGTCCTGCAGTGTCTCAATAATCTCTTCGCCGTCCTTCAGAGCGCTAATTTCGATACCGTTGATAGTACCGCAGTCCTCTTCGTTTACAACAACATCCTGGGCAATATCAACCAGTCTACGGGTAAGATAACCGGCATCCGCTGTTTTCAGCGCTGTGTCGGCCAACCCCTTACGAGCACCGTTAGTGGAGATAAAGAACTCGATGATCGACAGCCCCTCCTTAAAGTTGGAGCGAATCGGCAATTCAATAATATCCCCCGACGGCTTTGCCATCAGGCCACGCATACCGCCCAGCTGCCGAATCTGAGTTCGGCTACCACGGGCACCGGAATCGGCCATCAGATATATGGGGTTAAAACCACCCCGATCATTTTTCAAAATCTGCATCAGCTCACCGGTAAGGTCTTCGTTGGTCTTGCTCCACACCTCAATTACCCGGTTATACCGCTCTTCCTGGGTAATATGTCCCTGAAGGTACTGATTTTGGATCTCGATCACCCGCTTGTTGGCATCTTCGATCATCTCCCGCTTCTTCTCCGGGATAACGACATCGTCTACACCGATGGTCGCACCAAAGAGCGTAGCGTAACGAAAACCGATATCCTTAATGGAATCGAGCATTTTCACTACAACCGAGGGACCGTGGTCCTTATAGGCTTTGCTTACCAGCGTACGCAGCTCTTTGTCGCCTAATTGCTTATTGACGAATTCCACCTCCTCGGGCATCTCTTCGTTAAAGATGATGCGGCCGACGGTAGTCTCTACCCATTCTCCATTGATTTTTACGTTAATCTTGGAATTATAACTAATTGCCTTCGCCTCTAAAGCGAGCAGTGCATTGTCAAAATTGACAAAGTGCTTCCCCTCGCCCGGCTGCCCGGGTTTGATGCGCGTCAAATAGTTGATACCCAACACCATATCCTGTGACGGAAAGACAATTGGGCTCCCGTTGGCAGGGTTCAGTAAATTGGTTGAAGAGAGCATCAAAGTCCAACACTCAAGTTGGGCAGCCTGGGTAAGCGGCACATGGACCGCCATCTGGTCACCGTCGAAGTCGGCGTTGTACGCATGGCAGACCAGGGGATGAAGCTTCATCGCCTTGCCCTCTACAAGTACCGGCTCAAAAGCCTGTATACCCAGGCGGTGCAGGGTCGGTGCACGGTTCAATAACACCGGATGTTCCTTTACCACCTCATCCAATACCGCATAGACCTCCTGGGTCTCCTGCTCTACTAGGGTTTTCGCTTTTTTAATATTGTATACTACGTCCCGTTCAACCAGTTTCTTCATAATAAACGGCTTAAACAGCTCAAGGGCCATCTTGGTCGGCAGACCACACTGGTGGAGCCGCAGCTCCGGTCCGACTACAATAACCGAACGACCTGAATAGTCTACACGTTTACCCAACAGGTTCTGCCGAAACCGGCCCTGCTTACCCTTAAGCATATCCGAAAGCGACTTTAAGGGCCTGTTTGAAGCACCCTTTACCACCCGCTTTTTCTTTGAATTATCAAAAAGAGCGTCTACCGCCTCTTGGAGCATCCGTTTCTCATTTCGTATAATGATGTCGGGAGCATTCAGCGACATAAGCCGCTTCAGTCGGTTGTTTCGGTTTATCACCCGGCGGTACAGATCGTTCAGGTCGGAGGTAGCAAAACGCCCTCCGTCCAGCTGAACCATCGGCCGCAGCTCCGGCGGAATAACAGGAATAACATCAAGAATCATCCATTCGGGCCTGTTACCGGAATCCCGGAAGTTCTCAACTATCTCAATCCGTTTAAGCAAGCGTTTATCGGCCTTCGCACCCTTTTCTATCATTTTTCCGCGCAGTTCGGCGGAAAGCATATCAAGGTCTATCTGTTCAAGCAGCGTCCGGACCGATTCCGCACCAATACCGGCGGTAAAACTCATACCGTATCGCTCACGGGCCTCCATATACTCTTCTTCAGAGAGAAGGTCCATCTTCTTTAGGTCGGTGTCGCCGGCCTCAATTACTATATATTTCTCGTAGTACAGTACCGACCGCAGAGAAGCGATTGAAAGATCGAGGAGCAATCCCATGCGGGAGGGCACCGAGCGGTAATACCAAATATGTGAAACCGGAGAGGCAAGCTCAATATGCCCCATTCGCTCACGGCGCACCTTGAAGTGGGTTACCTCAACACCACAGCGGTCACAAATCACACCCTTATAACGGATGGATTTAAACTTACCGCAGTAACATTCGTACTCCTTCGTGGTACCGAAGATACGTTCACAAAAGAGGCCGTCCTTTTCAGGCCGTAGAGTACGGTAATTTATTGTTTCCGGCTTCTTCACTTCTCCGTAAGACCATGCTCTGATCTGCTCCGGAGAAGCAAGTCTTATCATTATATTATCAAAATCCTGGATATCTCTCATATGATATACTCCTGCCTAGAACTGGCTCCCTTTTCGATTGATCAGCTCCTCATCACGTTCGGTCAGCGGTATCTGCTTACCCTTTGAATCGTAAATAGTTACATCCAAAGCCAGACCCCGCAGCTCCTGTACCAGTACGTTAAACGACTCCGGTACTCCCGCACTCGTAGCCGGCTCTCCCTTTACAATGCTCTCATAAATCTTCGAGCGGCCGTTCATGTCATCCGACTTAATCGTGAGCAACTCCTGAAGCGTATTGGCTGCGCCGTATGCCTCAAGGGCCCACACTTCCATCTCACCGAGCCGCTGTCCGCCAAACTGGGCTTTACCACCCAGAGGCTGCTGGGTAACCAGCGAATAGGGGCCGGTTGATCGGGCGTGCATTTTATCGTCCACAAGATGGTGCAGCTTCAGCATATACATCAGCCCTACAAACACCTCGTTTTCAAAGGGCTCCCCGGTTCGTCCATCCCGTACCTCGGTCTTTGAATTGGCCGGCAACCCCGCTTCTTTCAGCTTATCCGATATCATTTCTGGAGTAGCAGACTGAAAAATAGGGGTACTGTACCACTCGTCCAGACCCAGGGCCGCCCATCCCAGTTCGTTCTCTAGAAGCTGTCCAAGGTTCATTCGAGAGGGGACACCCATGGGGTTGAGACAAAGGTCCAGGGGAGTGCCGTCGTTCATATACGGCATATCCTCTTCAGGCAGTACCCGGGCCACAACACCCTTGTTTCCGTGGCGTCCGGCCATCTTGTCACCCTCACGAAGCTTACGCTTAGTGGCAATAAGCACCTTTACGACTTCATCAACCCCCGGCGACAGATCATCGCCTTCCGAGCGCTTGAGGCGCTGTACATCTATTACCGTACCTTCAGTCCCATGGGGAATTCTAAGGGAACTGTCCTTGACCTCTTTTGCCTTTTCTCCAAAGATGGAGTTCAGCAACTTGAACTCAGGGGTCGTTTCAGTTTCCGATTTCGGAGTTACTTTACCAACCAAAATAGATCCTGAGCTCACCTTAGCACCGATATTGATAATCCCCTCTTCATCGAGGTACTCCAGGGCCTTTTCACTTACATTTGGAATATCCCTCGTAAGCTTCTCCGGCCCGAGTTTCGTTTCACGGATATCTATCGAAAACTCTTTTATGTGAATAGAGGTATAAATATCCTCTTTTACGACTTTTTCGGAAATGAGTATCGCATCTTCATAATTGTACCCGTTCCAGGGAACAAACCCTACCATCACGTTTCGTCCCAGGGCCAATTCAGCCTGATCGGTAGCCGGTCCGTCGGAAATTGCCTGTCCGTCGGCAATTTTTTGACCATGGTACACGAGGGGCTTGTGATTAAAACAGGTATCCTGGTTTGTTCGCTGAAATTTGATCAGTGTATATACATCCCGCTCTTCCGGGTCCTTTGCGTCATCCGGTTTAATTACTATGCGCTGATTATTTACATATTCAACTGTTCCGGCCCTTTTCGCCTTCAGAAGAACCCCCGAGTCATAGGCGGTTTTCCCTTCCATACCGGTACCAATACGGGGAGCTTCGGGGAATACCAACGGAACAGATTGCCGTTGCATATTCGAACCCATCAATGCACGGTTCGCATCGTCGTGCTCAAGGAAAGGAATGAGTGACGTGGCCACAGATACTACCTGTTTCGGCGAAACGTCCATATAGACAATATCTTTAGCAGGCTTTGTGTTGTAATCACCGGCCTTACGCACTGAAATCAAATCATCGGCAAATTGCCCATTTTTATCCAGGTTCGCGTTCGCCTGGGCGATAAAGTATTTCTCTTCATCCATCGCAGAAAGGTATTCAATATCATCACTTACCTTCCCGTCTTTAACCCTTCTGTAGGGAGTCTCAAGAAACCCGTATTCATTTACCTGGGTGTAATTAGCCAGGGACATGATAAGCCCGATATTCGGCCCTTCAGGTGTTTCAATAGGGCACATACGACCGTAGTGGGTGTAGTGAACATCCCGGACCTCAAAACCGGCCCTGTCACGGGAAAGTCCGCCGGGGCCTAAAGCATTGAGCCGCCGCTTGTGGGTAAGCTCGGCCAGGGGATTAACCTGGTCCATAAACTGGGAAAGCTGACTCGACCCGAAAAACTCCTTTACCGCGGCAACAATAGGCTTGATCGATATGAGGTCCTGAGGCTTCACCGTATCGCTTTCTTTCAAACTCATCCGCTCTTTGGCAATTCGCTCCATCCGTGAGAATGCGGTTTTTAACTGGTTAGCCATCAGTTCTCCCACCGAACGCACGCGGCGATTACCCAGGTGATCGATATCATCTACATTGGCCTCACCAATGTACACCTTGATAAGAAAGTTCATGGTGTTGTAGATATCTTCTTTACTCAAGACCTGGCTTTTGTTTTCAAGATCATAGTCGAATTTCTTATTGAGTTTATAACGCCCTACCCGGCCTAAATCGTACCTTCGCGTACTGAAAAACATCGACTGAAGGTCTTTTTCGGCACTTTCAAGGGTGATAGGCTCCCCGGGCATCAAGACTGAATACACCGAAATAAGTGCATCCTCCTTAGTGGGCTCGTCAACATTTACATCATCCCGGGTGAATTTTACCTCTTCCCGTTCAAAACAGTTAAGAATAATAGGAGAATGAAGGGATTCAGGATTTTCAAAGTCTATCAGAGTTATTTCCGTCACCCCTGAGTGCAGAAGCTCATCCACATCATGGGGATGAAGCTTCTCACCGGCGCGATACAGTTTTTTCTGCTCCCCTTCACGCTCGATCCACACTGCTTTGGATAAAACTCTTCCAACCAGTTCATCGCGACTCTCGCGACTCTCCTCGACCTTAGCGGTTTCGCTCTTGTAAAAAACATCAATAATTTCTTCCCTCGATTGAAATCCAAGGGCCCTTAGAAACATTGTTCCTAAAATACGTTTTTTGCGGTCGATCTTCGCATAAATAAGTTCTTTTTTCTGGTCTATTTCAAATTCGAGCCAGGACCCACGATAGGGAATTATCCGTGAGGAAAAAACTCCCTTTTCATGAGAAAATATTACCCCCGGCGAGCGGTGGATCTGACTTACTACAACCCGTTCGGCACCATTTATAATAAAGGTCCCTCTATCGGTCATAAGCGGAATGTCCCCAATGTAGATATCTTTTTGCCGTATCTCACCGGTTTCCTGAAAAATAAGATTTATCTGCGCTTTTATGGGAACAGCATAGGTAAGCCCCTTGAGCTTACACTGCTCCTCGTCAAATTTTATGTTTTCCTCATCGAGAGTATAGTGGGTATACTCTAACAGCATATCCCCGTTTGGACTCTCAACTGGAAATACGCTTTGAAACACCTCTTCAATCCCCTGCAGCAGAAGCGGTTTACCCGAAAGCAATCTGTTTCTCTGTAGAAACCGCTCGTACGACGAGAGTTGAATGTCGATGAGATTAGGGAGTTCCATTACTTCACGGAACTCTTCCCCGATATAGGTTCTCTTTCTTATGGCTTGGCTGCCTGAAAGCATCACCACCCCCTGATAAAAAACCCCGTTAGTGGTCGTCGGGGTTAGATGGATTTTTTATTCTAAGACACAACAGGCCACCAGACACTCTGCGGTCTGGTGGCGCTTATGGGTGCTACTAAACTGTGTAAGCATAATGGGAAGCTGCTATTTAACTTCAACAACTCCGCCGGCCGCCTCAAGTTTTTCTTTCATTTCGTTTGCTTCATCCTTCGATATACCCTCTTTCAAGGCCTTATCTCCGGCTTCAACAATCTCTTTGGCCTCTTTCAGGCCCAGACCGGTAATGGCACGTACCTCTTTAATAACCGGTATCTTTTTACCGTCCGCAATGCTTTTGAGAATTACGTCGAACTCGGTTTGTTCCTCTTCCTCTTCAGCGGCTGCGGGAGCAGCACCGGCACCGGCTACAGCAACTGGAGCAGCGGCGGTTACGCCGAACTTCTCTTCCATTGCCGAAATCAGCTCTGATACTTCCAACACGGTCATGTTGGAGATTGCTTCTAAAATGTCGTCCTTTGTCAATTCTGCCATATTAACTTCTCCTTTATATATCGACGATAGCATGGCAATTAGCGAAGACTAACGCCGTAATATCTATATTGTTACCTGCAAACTGCAGTATATTAACTCTCTTCGTTCTTTTTGTCCGCCACTGCCTGCAATACCCGTACAAGTTTCTGAGGTACCGCATGGAGGGTGTACACAAAATTCTGAATAGGCGCATTCATGGTACCCATCAACTTGGCAATCAGTTCGTCCCGGGTCGGCAACTTACTGAACTCTTCCATCTGGGCTACATCAAAGACATTTCCATTGATAATTCCGCCCTTGATTTCAACAGGGTTTTCTTTACCAAACTCCACCAGAATCTTTGCCGCCGGGCCGGCCTCTTTTTTAGGCAGTGCTACTGCGGTAGGCCCCATAAGAATGTCGTTTATTTCCGGCTGCTCAAGCTCTTTCAGGGCAATTTTCGCGTAGCGGTTTTTTACAACCCGCAGAGCCGTTTCTTCTTCACGCAGCTTATTCCGCAACTCGGTAATCTGGGCAACACTCAAACCGCGGTAATTGGTGAATATATAGTCTGCGGATTCCTGGAACATCTCTTTGATCTTGTTTACCGCATCTGTCTTCTCTTTGTTCACTCTGGTTACATATTCTGCCATAGTTTATTCTCCTTCGACGGCACTTTACGCCAGTTCCCGGTACTCAAGCTTTACACCCGGGCCCATCGTAGACGACACATATACCGTCCTCATAAACTCACCTTTTGCGTCGGCAGGACGCTTTTTGGCAATCTCTTTTAACACCGCGTTGATGTTTTCAACCACCTTGGCAACTTCCATCGAAGCCTTGCCAATTGAAAAGTGGACTACACCTGTTTTATCAGAACGATATTCAACACGCCCCTTTTTCAACTCATCAATAGCGGCCTTCACCTCAAATGTCACCGTCTGGGTTTTGGGGTTCGGCATTAAACCACGACGACCAAGAATCGGGCCTAAACGCCCTACATCTTTCATCATATCGGGAGTTGCTACGGCAACATCAAAGTCAAGCCATCCGCCCTGAATCTTTTCGACCAAATCGGAATCACCAACATAGGCGGCACCGGCTTCACGAGCCTCTTCGGCCTTTTCACCCTTTGCAAATACAAGGATTTTCTTTTCACCCTTGAATTGATTAGGCAGAACCAGAGTATCACGTACGGTCTGACTCTTTTTCAAGTTAAGCTTCACCGAAAGTTCGATAGTTTCGTCAAATTTTGCAAAGGAAAGATCTTTAACCAGTTCCACCCCTTCGCTTATTTGGTATTCCTTTACCCTATCAACCTTCTGCATCGCATCTTTGTATTTTTTTCCATGTCTCATTTGCCGCCCTCCACTTCAATACCCATACTGCGGGCGGTACCGGCAACAATTTTCATAGCTGCATCGATATCGTTTGCATTCAAATCCGGCATTTTCATTTCGGCAATCTCTTTTACCTTAGCCGCCGGTATTTTTGCAACCTTTACCTTGTGCGGTTCAGCTGAACCACTCTCAATGTTACATGCCTTTTTGATGAGTACAGCCGCCGGCGGAGTTTTGGTAATAAAGGAAAAACTCCGATCCGCGAACACGGTAATTTCCACCGGAATCGTCAACCCCGGCTCAATGTCCTTTGTACGGTCGTTAAACTGCTGTACAAACTGCGGCGCGCTTACCCCGTGAGGGCCTAGAGCGGGACCAACCGGCGGGGCCGGTGTCGCCTTCTGCGCCGGCACCTGCAACTTAATAACAGCAGTTACCTTTTTTTTCGCCATTGTATATTCTCCATATCGTGGTAATATCGTCCGTATTTTTCAACGAACTCCCATCATCTCCTTCAACGAAGGAGCATTATGCTCTTGCTAGACTTTTTCCACTTGCAGAAAATCTACTTCTACAGGAGTAGAACGGCCGAAGATACCTACGGATACCCTCAACTTGCCCTTTTCAAGATTTACCTCTTCAATAGTACCGGTAAAGGTATCAAAGGGACCTTCAATGATCCGCACATTCTCGCCGACAGAAAAGGTCTGTTTTGGCTTCACGACCTTGTCGGAGCGGATCTCTCCAGCCTTCTGCAATATAGACCTGGCCTCGTCGGCGGATATCGGCTGGGGTTTTGACCCCCCCATAGAACCGACAAAGCCGGTTACACCCTGTATTTTTCGGATTTGGGAGCAGATGCTCTTCCAGCCATGCTCCGGCAGATCCATCTCCAACAGAATATATCCGGGTAAAAACTTCTTATTGGTTACTTTACGCTTACCGTCTTTTACTTCTACTACTTCCTCGGAAGGCACCTTTATATCGGAGATAACCTCGTCAAAAGGCGGCTCTTCTTTGAGCTTTCGAATAAACTTCTCTACCTTATTCTCATGCCCCGAGTAGGTATGAAGGACGTACCATCCTTTAGCCATTTCCTTATCCTCTTTCCCTTCTCCAAAAAATTACACACACAAAACCTGTGTGTATTCCGTGCAGGGGATAAATGCGAACTAAAAAACCAGGTCCATACCTTTTAGGAGAAGGAAATCAACTACGCCGAGTACTAAGGCGAAGGCTATCACCGAAATGATTACCACTTTTGTTGATGACGCCACATCCTCACGGCTTGGCCACACCACACGCTTCAATTCGGCGTAACTGTCTTTAAAAAACTGTATGATCTTCTTCATTTCGTCATTCCCCTCATATAAAACAAAAAAAAGCAGGCCAGGTAGGATTCGAACCTACAACATCCGGTTTTGGAGACCGGCGCTCTAGCCGTTGGAGCTACTGGCCTGTGTGAGGTCTACTTAATTTTTGACTCTTTATGCACTGTGTGTTTCTGATCGAAACGACAATACTTGCTAAATTCGAGTTTACCCTGGATATTCCGTCGATTCTTAGTAGTTGTATAGTTTCGGCGACCACACTCACTACATTTCAGTGCAATCTTCTCTATACTACCTTTTTTCTTACTCGCCATTGTAGATTACTCCTGTATATGATCGCTACTGCATACAATTAAGAGAAAAGCTGTATTCCCCGTGCTATTCTAGAAGCGTTAGCTTATCTAACTACCCATATAATGTCAAGCAGAGAACGGAGAGTCGCCAAGAGCCCTCGATCGGATTTGAACCGATGACCCCATCCTTACCATGGATGTGCTCTACCGACTGAGCTACAAGGGCTTAAAAGTGACTGGGCAAAAGTAACAAAGCATTTCTCTTTTGTCAATACCGGCTGAGGAAAAAATGCAGATTATGGTACAAATCTTGCTGCTGTATTAGTGGGGGATTATTTACTCCCTCTCCCCAAATTATTGGGCTTTAATCCAGTCGAAGTACTCCCGCAGACCTTCTTCAAGGGCGATTTCAGGCGCATACCCAAGTTCAGTCCGGGCACACTCGATAGAGAGGGCCTCACAGCGGGGCATAAGAGTGCCCGGACCAATTTCCGCCGGCTGATGTTCCGAAGCTATCCGTGCCGCGGCGGCAGCAACATCACCAACCGAAGAGGCCTCTCCAGTTGCAATATTATAGACCCTCCGCGGGAGTGAGTTCGCCGTATAAAGCAGACAGATTCCCCGGGCGGCATCCTTCACATTGGTAAAATCGAGCTTCTGATCATACCCCTTTTCCATTCGGAGGTCCTGTAACCCCTCAAGGACTCCAAAGGTATGCCGATACAGCTTGAT
>Ga0209925_1000848_pt1 | contig 15511 bp, 15 predicted proteins | sample SalPonR2_A_D1_MG_FD_185702 | JGI IMG/M metagenome (GOLD analysis project Ga0209925, IMG submission 185702) | Salt pond soil microbial communities from South San Francisco under conditions of wetland restoration - Salt Pond MetaG R2_A_D1_MG... ...
AAATAACGGACGAATTTGCTTTTTATACCTCCAGCTCCACCCATGGTCATTGAGATAAGTTCTGTGGTTACCCTTCGATCGATTGCTACATTTACATCTTTGACTGCATCAAAATATACTTCAACGGCTTTCCCAGCATAAATAAAGTTTTTCCGCGGATTTGGCATCAGTAAGTAACCATAGGAATCATATTTCCAGAAAGGATACATCATGGTGACAAATGATTTTGCGAGGATATACTCTGAATTAAGAAAGGTGCGTTTATCTCTAGGAACAAAAGTGTGTCTACCACCGGTTCCACTACTGTAAGTTACAATGATGCCAGCTCTGTTGAATGCATCTATCACATCATCATATGTTGGCTTTTTTTGTTTGATGACGATTTTTGGAAGATCACCTGTGTAAATATTAGCCAGCCATGTGGCAAATTCTTTTCCATCAGGATAATCTTTGAAGAATTTATCAGGGATTAAAGGAATTTTGTCTAAATCTTCATTAGTTTTAATATCCTCAGGAGAAAAAGAATGTTCTTTACAAAAATTGTGATAAAATTGGTTGTTATTATAATGGTGGATAAATGAATGTTTGATGGTTTTTAACTGCATTTCTTTTGCATCGTCAAGAGGGATGCGAAAAAGATCTTTTGGTTTGTAGAGCGATTCATACAGAGGGGTATTTTTTGAAGGTATGTATCTCTCTATTGCTTTGTCCAGATTTGTAATGTAGGAGTTTAGATCAATCATATTGTATTTCTCCCGAGATTTTTCATATTATTCAAACAATATATTTATAGATGTCGTTAAATTTTTCGTCAATAAGCGAATACGTGCTCGTATTTTTCAATCAGTAGCAAATACCCACCTAGTAATTAAAAATTGTTATTCAAACAAGAAAACTCTAATGAAACAAATGTTAATATAAAAGTAAACCAAAACAACAAAAAGTATTCATCTCCATCAACATAAAAAAACCATGAAAATCAAAAAAATGACCATTCCTGCTCCAAAAAAGAAGCATCCAAGAGGGTAAGATATTAATATAGGATGCCGTATTATCAGCCTACTTCACTTTCATATAAATATTCATGCAATAAACTTATAGCGTGCTATATGGAAATTTATAAAGATAACATTTAGAGGTATGACCTGTGGCCAAGAAAGGCAATGAAAAACCAAAAAAGGAGAAAAAAGAAACGGACCAACAAGAGGATGATGACTTTCAATACATCGTTCGAATTGCTAACACCGATATCGATGGAGGCAAAAAACTAATCCATGGTTTATCCAGCATCAAAGGTATCGGCCGGCATATGAGTACGTTTATTATCAAAAAAACAGGCTTAGATGTTAATCAAAAAATGGGATATTTATCAGAGAAACAAATCGATACAATCGGTAAAGCCATCGAAAGCATACAAGATGAAGCACCAAAATGGATGTTAAATCATCAAAAAGAATACGAAACGGGCGAAGATATTCACATTATCGGACCTCAGATAGATCTGCGCCTTCGTGATGAAATCAACATTATGAAAAAGATTAGAAGTTACAAAGGAATCCGACATGAACGAGGATTAACCGTTCGTGGTCAGAGAACACGAGGAAATAACCGAAAAGGATTAACACTCGGTGTTTCTAAAGCACGTGCACGACAATAAACCAAAAAACAATATAGGATTATATAGTGATTATTATGGGGAAACCAAAGTTTTCTCGGAAAAAATACGATACGCCAAGCCATCCATGGCAAGAACAACGAATTCATTCGGAAAACGAATTAGTCAGAAAATACGGCTTGAAAAACAAAAAAGAAATCTGGAAAGCAGAAACTGCTTTGAGGAAATATAGAGGGCAGGCCCGAGAATTACTTGCAAAAGTAGATAGTGATGATCCTCAAGAGAAAAAAGAGATCAATCAATTACTGACTCATCTCACCAGATACAATATTCTTCCGTTAAATTCTACATTAGACGACGTTCTTGCCTTAGAAACCGAAGCAATTCTTGCACGTAGGTTACAAACACTCACCTACCTTAAAGGACTTGCAAACACTCCAAAACAAGCACGCCAGTTAATCGTTTCAGGCCACATTGCAATTGCTGACGAACGGATCACCATTCCAAGTTATAGAATCTCAAAGAAAGAAGAAAACGACATAGGATATGCTCCGGATTCTCCATTAAACGATGCTTCTCACCCAGCTCGGCCCAGTACTGATTTTAAATCTAAATTATCAAAAAAGATGCTTGGTGACGAATCTAAAACAGAAAATGTAAAAAAACCAAAGCAAACCTCATCTCCTAAAAAGAAAGAACAAAGGGATGAGAAAACGCAGAAACAAACCAAAAAACCGGTAGAAGATAAGAAAAAGGAACCCAAAACAGATAAGAAAAAACCGGTTGAGGAAAAAAAGAATAAGGAAAATGTAAAAAAGGATGAAGAATCAAAAAAAGAGAAGGATTCGTCATCTGAACAAAAGAAACCAGCGGAAAACCCTGAGAAAAAGGAAAAGGAGGGTAAGTAATTATGGCCCGAGAAGGAGTAGCTCATATTTTTGCTTCATTTAATAATATCATTATCACCGTAACCGACTTAACTGGTGCTGAAACTATCACCCGGTGTTCTGGAGGGATGGTTTCCAGATCTGCTAAGGATGAGGGATCCCCGTATACTGCTATGAAAGTTGCACAAATTGTAGCTGAAAATGCCAAGGAGAAAGGAATTAATAAAGTAAGTGTTAAAATCCGCGGTCAGGGTGGAAATAAATCAGGTACGCCAGGTCGAGGAGCTCAAGCTGCGATTCGAGCATTGGTTCGTGCAGGTATGAAAATCGGGAAAATTGAAGATGTCACTCCTATTCCACATGATGGCTGTCGAAAGAAAGGCGGTCGCCGCGGTAAAAGAGTATAGGTGACATTATGAAAATTTCATTAGATGAACTCAAACAAAAAAAAGCAGTGTTATCTATTGAAGATATTGATTTTTATCTTTTAAATTCGATTCGACGAGTTATGCTCTCTGAATTACCCAAGCTTGCTATTGAAGACGTGGTGATTTATGATAATACGACCACATTGTTTGATGAGATTATCTCACATCGATTAGGGCTTGTTCCATTACCAACAGATCCGGATCTGTTAAACTTTCGGGATGAATGTACGTGTGATGGAAAAGGATGTCCGAGTTGCACAGTGAGATATACTTTAAGTAAAGAAGGAGAGGGAACGGTTTATTCTGGTGATTTACAACCATCGGAATCAAGTTGGCGAATAGGCGAGGATCTTGTTCCTATCGTTGAATTATTTAATGACCAACGTTTAATCTTAGAAGTAGAAGCAGTCCTTGGTAGAGCTAAAGACCATGCGAAGTGGCAGGTGGTTACTGCTCCAGGATATCGTTTGTATCCTACGATTCAGTTTGATTCAAAGAACAAAAAGGACGTTGAAGAGTTTGTTAAAGAGTTGCCGGAAGGTTTAGTAACTTCCGTGAAAAAGGATACTCTTGAATTATCAGATATTTCGAAACTTCCGATTTTTGAATCCTATATGGACATGGAAAATGTTGATTTTATTAGCATCGAAAAAGATCCCAGACATATTCGTTTTCATTTTGAAACTGATGGATCGTATCCTGCTAGTAAGGCATTAATGAAATCGGTTGATCTTTTTGAAGGAAAATTGAAGGATTTCACCGAGTTAATCGATGATATCTAATTATTTTCTTTTATCTTTTTAGTAAGTTTCTTTGTTTTTTTTAGTCTATTTTTTTATAGTGTTAACGTATTTCTTTATCTAATGTTATATTTTGTTCATGGATTAAATGGTTCACCAGTTGAATGGAATGTATTTGTGGATTTTTTTACTGAAAAGGGATTTGAATCTGAAGCGATTGATTTAAAAAAGGGGATGAATCTAAGAAAGACATATTTCAATGATTATGTTGAAAAAGTTAGTTCAATTGTTTCTGCTGATGACATTATTGTTGGTCACTCTATGGGTGGGTTGATTATGCAAAAGGTTGTTGAGCAATGCGATGTATTGGCTGGTGTTGGTATCTGTCCTGCTCCACCAAAGGGAATTAGAATGAAAACGGTTCCTTGGTGGAGACAAGTTCGATATTTTCCATATATTCTTTCAGGCATTCCATTTAAACCTTCATTTGGTTTGGTCAAAGATGTTTTTTTATCTGGTTGGGATCAAGCAAAACAGCGTGAGATATATAATCTGTTACAAAAACAATCATCTCATGTAAGTGTTGAGGTGATGAAACAGAAGATCTCAGTTAATGAACAAAAAGTTCATACTCCGCTTTATTTTATTGGCAGAAAACAGGATGTAACCATTCCAGTTGATGTGGTAAAAAAGGTTGCAAAAAAGTATGATGCAGAATGTGGTGTGGTTTCAGGAAATCATTACATTTTTTTGGATTGGCAAGAAATAGCTGAGAAAATTCTTTCTTTCATTCAACTCTTTTAATATCTTATTTTTAATTTTTTTACTTGTTTATGATTCATATTCAATAATTTTTGAATGATTAATAGTTTAATAATTTGAATTGACAAAAAAATTGATTGAAAATTTAATAAAATCAAAGATTATTTAAACAAGGTCTCAAAATACCTCATTTGAAGGTCTGGAGAGGTGAGAGAAAAGGGAGAGGGACATGATACCTCTGTATTCTCTAACAAGAAGTTTTTGCCTCCTTCTTATTTTTCCTCCCAGGCCTATCTCCTTTTTAAATTGATAGTAATCTTTGGGAAGACATATTAGACGGACATAATTTAAGTGATTTTCCTTTTTTAAAAAAATAAAAATTACCCTATAAAAAAGATTATTATAATGATAAATAGGATGAATTCAAGAATAAACAAAGAAGAAATCTTTTTAGTAAAGAAAATAAAAAAAAATATAGATCTACTCAATTCCTTTGGAAAAAATGGCCATTATTGTGATCGAAATCTTTTTTTGAATAATAATTCATTTAAAGAAAAATCCTATTGTGATTTTTCGTGTGAAACAATCATGTCAGACGAGTTTATTAAGGAAATAAAAAAGAGAAGGAGTATACGAAGCTATGATGCTAAATCTGTTGAAAAGGAAACAATTCAAAAAATTATTGAAGCTGGACGTTACGCTCCATCCGCGACCAACAGGCAACCCTGGCGGTTTATTGTAATTACAAACAAGACAATGATTGAAGATATTGCTAATGTAATAAAAAATGAAATTAGAAAGATTTTGAAGAAACGATTCTTTTTAAAATATTTCTTTCCATCATTAAAAAATGAAAAAGCAGTACAATTTTTAGCGTCTACCGTTATTTCAGAAAAAGATGTTTTATTCTTTGATGCACCAGTTCTCATTTTTGTCGTCACCCAAAAAAGAAAATTCAATGATGAATCCTGTGCCTGTTGTGCTCAAAACATGATGCTTGCTGCTGATGCACTTGGTTTGGGTAGTTGTTGGATTGGTTTTGCTCATTTTCTTGGTTTAAATAAAGAATGGATGAAAAAAATCGGTGTTCCCAAAGGTTACCATATTGCTGCAGCATTAGTTTTAGGCCATCCACATAAGAGACCCTCCAATATTCTCCCCCGTAAACCAACTGCAAATATTATCAATTGGATTGAGGATTAATACAACAATAAATCTAATATTAAGGTATATGATTCGGATTTATAATCTAACATGGGCCTGTGGGGTAGCTTGGTATCCTTGTAGCTTCGGGAGTTATAGACTTGAGTTCAAATCTCAGCAGGCCCATATTTAATTAATCCGTTAGTTTCAATTCTTTAAAAATAGGTCGTTTTCCTTATATCTCGTATCATTTTCATCAATACTGTTTTTAAATATGACTTGAATTCAATAGTTTTTAAATTTTGCATCGTAATACAGAACTAGCGATACAAATTCTTAAATACACTTATAACTGTTAACACACGTGAATAAAATGGTTCGATCAGAATTCAGAATCATAATTGGATTTATTCTAATTCTAAGTTTTTTCTGTGGTTGTGTTAATCAAAACCAAGATAATATCAAAACAGGAATACCTACGGGTTTATACGTATCAAGTTCAGGTGAAAAAGAATTTACTTCAATCCAAGATGCTATCGATCAGGCTTTAGAAAATCAAACTGTTTATGTTTTTCCAGGCATCTATCAAGAAACAATCAATATTAATAAAACGATTAATTTAATGGGTCACGATCCAGAAACAACAATTATCGATGGAAATAATAGTGATAATGTGATTACCATTACAGATGCTGAGTTCTGCAATGTGACTGGTTTTACTATCCAACATAGTTCATCTAAAGGTTCAGGAATTAACCTGAATGGACCAAATAATAATGTTAGTAACAATATCATCAAAAACAATGACAAGGGAATTTATTGTATTAGCAAGAACCATAATTTATTTTTTAATAATACCCTACTTTCAAATGAACAGTACGGGATGTATATCTTAAATTCAAACTATAACACTATAAAAAAGAATGATCTTAATCATAATTTATATGGAATAAGAATCAAAGGATCTCGACATAATAGCGTAGTCAATAATAACTTCAAAGATAATTATCGTGGGTTGTATTTTTGTTGTGGTGGAACAAGCAACATTATTTATTACAACACTTTCGTTAACAATAGTGTTTGGAATGCAAATGATGGTGTTGGAGGGAACACTTGGCATAATGAAGAAAATTTTAAGGGAAACTATTGGGATGATTATACAGGGTTAGATGAAGATAAAGATGGAATTGGAGACACACCATATATTATTACTTCGTACCAATCAAGAAAAGATAATTATCCACTAATGGAACCCTGGCCCTAAATAAGGTATAAATTATCGAGAATATTCAACAACTGCATCTTCCCTTAAATCTTCAATCAACGCTTGTCGTTGTAATCCAACTTTATAGTTTTGTAACTGTTCTTCATAAGAATATCCTTCCTGTCCGAGATATTCTTTATATTCATCTAATGTTCTATTTTGCTCTGTTAGTAATTCCTCTAAATCCTGTTCTGCTTCTTCATCAGAGAGATCATATTTTTCCGCTTTAATCGCATCGTCCAAATAATTTTGCAAGGCCAGTTGATCTTTATAGCTTTGTAATCTTTCTTCATAGGATAATTCTTGTTGTTCAAGATATTGTTTATATTCATCCAAGGTTTGATTTCGTTGTGTAAGTAAATCTTTAAGGTAGTCTTCTGCTTCTTGATCGGTAGGCGTGTATCCTTCTAATCTAGCTTGCTGTGTGAGTATTTTTTGTTCAATTAATCTTTCAAGTGCATATGATTCTGAAATTTGGCCTTGTTGCTGTTGGACAAATAGGGTAACTTCATCGGTTGTTATTTCTTCACCATTTACAGTTGCTGCTATAGTGCCAGTCATATCTGAATCAGACGTATCGGTTTTATTGGTGTTATTCTGGGATTGGTCAGTACATCCTGGAAGTAAAAAAAGTGATATTATGAAAACGAGAATAATAATTGTCAGAATTTTTTCTGGGGGGTTCATGGTTAACAACGAGTTGTCTACACTTAAAAAGTTTTCGCTCTTCTAATCTGAATTAGGGTAAAACAATCAACAATAAAATAATTTTTATATTAAGATTGTATATTTATTAGTAATAGTTTTAAAGTATAACAAATCAGGATACACCTTGCCCCAAAATTAAGTTAAAAACTAACATTACAAAAATCAGGCATAAGCACAACCGGAGAAATCAAATGATTAGAAAGAAGATAATGACAATTTCAATTATTTCAATCTTCATTTTTTTAAGTTTAACTCAAGGGGTTCTTTCAATAAGAACTAATGACTTCATCGTAAAGCAAGATACCAGTTCTCTGAATCAATATTGGTGGCCAATGTTTCAACATGATATCAAAAACACAGGTTTCTCACAATCAAATGGACCAGAAACAAATGAAGTTGCCTGGTCTTTTAAATCAGATAAACAACTTAACTCTGCATCTGTTTCTGATAATCGAATTTATGTAGGATCCAATGTGGTTGATACTTCTTCTTTGGCCGACTCATATTTCTATTGTTTAGATCTCAGAGGGAATATCCTGTGGATTGCAAAAACCACAGGTAATTTAGATTCATCTCCGGCAATAATCAATGAACTGGTTTATGTCGGAAGTGATAATGGAAATGTCTATTGTTTTAATGTCACTGATGGTAGGATTGTATGGCAAAAAAGATTAGGTGAAGAAGTTTCTTCTCCAATTGTAAGTGATAATAAACTCATTATCGAATGTTTGGATGGATATATTTATTGTCTGGATAGCATATCTGGAGAAAATCTATGGAAAACGCAACTTAGCATTGATGTTCTTTCAACACCCATCATTGTGGAGAATCATATTTTTGTAAGAAATTATTGTTTAAATCTTTTTACAGGTAAGATCGTATGGTCTTCCAATGTGGGCATCGCATTGTTATCATCTCCAACTTTCTTCGAGGATAAAATTTACATTGGTTCTCGGGATGAAAAGATGTATTGTTTAAATGCTGATACTGGTGAAAAATTGTGGAGATTTTACACTGGAAGTATGTCATATGAAACATCTCCCGCGGTTGCATACGGAAATGTTTATGTTGGCAATGCATTTGGATACATTTATTGCTTGAATGCAACTACAGGTGAGCGGGTGTGGAGTACAAAAGAGAGTGCTCGTGCAGTATCATCTCCTGTGATCTGCGATGGGAAACTATACATTGGATCAGTTGACAATCATTTGTATTGTTTGGATGCCTTTTCTGGAGAAAAAATTTGGGATTTTAGTTCAGATGCTGATTTCTTTTCCTCATCTGCTATTGCAAAAGACCACCTCTTTAGTGCTAGTGGAAATACATTGTATTGTTTTGGTGAAAAATTCTCATCAAACTCAGATCTTGAGTGTTCTGACACGCTTACGTTCTCTGAAGTGAAACCAAATGAAATGGTTTCTTCTTCGTTTACTGTTGCTAATATCGGTGAACATTATTCTAAACTGCATTGGAGGATTGAATCTTTCCCTGAATGGGGAGACTGGATTTTTAATCCACGGGAAGGCATGAATCTAACTATATATGATAATCCCGTTTTAATTGACGTATCAGTTCGGGTTCCAGATATGAAGGAAGCATCTTTTTCTGGTGAAATAGTAGTAGTTAATAAGGAGGATTCTTCTGATGTTGAAATTGTAGAAGTTGTGCTTACAACAGATAAAAAGATGGTTAGGAATCATCCTATCTTTTCTATTTTTGAAAGAATGATTAATTTGAGATATTGGTTTTCTTAAAAAAAGAATGCTTTTGTTAAAAATATGTTTCATTTACCTATTTTCAAAAAAAACATTAATAATCAAATAATATCATGTTATTTTCCGGATCGGATTGGTGTATGTATATTGTTGAGCACGCTATACCTAATGAAATCAAAGTGGATAAAAAACTATTGAGAACATTAGAATTGATGGGAAATACCTGTTGTTTTCTTAGGTGCCAGTTTTGATGATATCGCAAGAATCAACGGTGATTTTCTCGGAGAAGAAATCGGTGAAAAGCCAATATGATCTCAATGATTTGATACAAATAATAAAAAAAATAATGAATCATCCTAAAAAAAACATTTTCTATGATGAAAAGTCAAAATAATAAATCAATATATTGATAGGTCATTATTGAATTATCCTAGAAATTTTGATAAGTGAAAGTCTTTTTCCCATGTGTGAAAAGATGGGAAAAAAGTAAAATGAGATGGCGCAAAATTTTAAATTTTTTATTCGTTGCGCTGGAATAGATTATTATATCAATCTTGTTGTTTTTCATTAACAGGACAATTAACCTTTTTAACTTTAAATGAATTAGTCCCTTGAACTATAAAATTAATATGAATTTAGCCGATTGTAAAAAAAGCATTTGAATGAAAATTATATAGGTTTATGGCAATGAATGAGAAGAGAAGGATTCATAAAAGAGATGTTTTTGTACTATGTATAACTCTATTTCTTTTTTGGGTTTTACTAACGGTTAATTTCTCGTTTTTCTCACTCACCTTGGGTTTTTTGATTTCTTTGACTATTGGATTAGCAGCAACAAAATTGACTATTGAAACAGTTGAAGGCAAGCGAAAAACCATTAAGGAATATTTCTTTGCAACAGAACATTTGATAACATTGATTCTTTCAGCCATTTTTAGAATAATTTTGGCAAATATCGAGTTGATCTATCAAGTAGCTACATTAAATATCAAACCGAAGATAGTGCGGATAAAAGTTAATCTTAAATCAGATGCTGAATTAACGCTTATTTCTCATTTGATAACTGTAACTCCCGGAACGCTGGTCATTGATGTTGAGGATGCTGAGGAAGGAGGATCATATCTATTTGTTCATTTTTCATATCACTGTGCGGTAGATGAAAATTCAGTTGAAAAAATAGAGAAAACCATTGGGAGATGGGATACTCTTATAGGGGCGTTGTTTAAATGATACTATTTATTTATTTTCTCATAGGCGTTTCAATATTTACATTATACCGATTGATATTTGGTCCTACAATTCAGGATGCTTTGGTGGCATTGAACAGTATTTCAATTATTTTCATTGCCATATTAGTATTATATAGTATTTATACCGGCAATCATTTCTTCCTTGATATCGCCATTTCCTTTCTTCTTTTAGATTTCGTTGGCATGATTGCATTCACAAAATACCTGGGAAGGGAGGGGTCGAGATGATGCTGGTTGTTCACATTCTTTCCCTAATCTTTATTTCATTAGGCTGTGGTGTCATGGCAGTAGCTGCGTTAGGACTTTATCGTTTCCCTGATGTATACATGCGACTTCATGCCAGTACCAAGATTAACACTGGCGGAGCAATGAGTATTTTTGTTGGTTTGATGTTAAGAACGGGTTTAGATATTCTCATGGTAAAAATCTTTGTGTTAATGATTCTTATTTTCATTTTAACTCCGGTGGTCTCACATGCCATTGCTCGGTCGGCTCATCTTCAAGGGAAAATACCGTTAGTCCCCTTTTTATCACATTGTAAGGAACGTAAAAATTTTGAGAATCCATGGAGGAAAAAATGATTTTGGAAATCCTTTTATTATTTCTTGTAGCAGCTTCAATTTTTTTTGTAGCTGCAAAAACATTGTTGAAATCATTGGTTTTTCTTTCATTGAACACGCTGTTACTAGTGATAATTCTTTTTCTTCTTCAAGCACCGGATGTAGCAATTACCATGGCCGTGGTTGGAACCGGCGCTACCACTGTTCTTTATCTTTCTGCGATAAAAAAATTAGGAGGAATATATTGAGAAAGCAAATTTTCTTCAACGTATTTGTTCTCTTTATTCTGAGTTTCTTTGGATTTATTCTATTTTCATCAACACTTCGTAATTATCCTATTGCATTAACTTCAACGATAGCAACATATTATGTTGAACATTTGTCTCTTACGGGAGCGTTAAATGCGGTTGTTGCCATCTTGCTTGACTTTAGAGCGTATGATACCCTTGGTGAAATATTAGTCATTTTTGTAACGATCTCAGGGATAACCATGTTGATACGGAGGAAAACATGACCTCAAGAATTGTGAAAACCGTTTCAAGAACGATCATACCGTTCATCTTCCTCTTTGGAATCTATATAATTATCCATGGTCATCTTTCCCCCGGGGGTGGTTTTCAAGGAGGGGTTATCATGGCCATGGGCGTAATTCTTATTATTATTTCTTATGGATATGATATCTTTCGAAATTATACGGATAGTCTATCATTAATCGAAACGTTAGGAGTTGCTTTTTTCATTCTAATGGGTCTTATAGGAATTATTGCTGGAAAATCATTCTTCTCTAGTCTGGGCACAATCTGGTTGTTAAATATTATTATTGGATTAAAGGTATGTTCAGGAATTGTTCTTTTTTACATGCTATTTATTAAATGGGAGCATCCGCCATGATAAACGGTATTACCATTGGTCTGGTGTTATTTCTCATAGGATTATATGGAATTATTACTAATAAAAACTTGATAAAAATAATTATGTCACTGGGTATTTCTAGTAACGGAATTATTCTGTTTTTTAACTCTCTTGGTTACGTTCAAGGAGGTCTTCCACCGATTCTTACTGAAAGCTCAGTTAATTTTGTTGATCCTGTTCCTCAGGCACTGATGCTTACGATGATTGTAATTAATCTTTGCGATACTGCATTAGCATTAGCTATTATTGTTTGGATTTACAAAAAATTTGGCACAGTTAACATTGAGGAGATGACATGATTGAACACATTTCTATCCTTCTATTGATTACTCCCTTATTGGCAGCGATAGTTGTATCAATAGTTAATACACTTTCAAAAACAAAGATCATACAAAAAATCATTACTGCAATTAGTTTAGTACTTCCCTTTTTTTATTTATCAATTATCTTTCAACGTATTTCGACTGAATCGATCTCCTATAACGTTGGTGGTTGGGAAGAACCATTTGGTATCACTCTTATTATTGATGAATTATCATTTATCCTTCTTCTTATTTCATCAATTCTTGTATTTGTAACGTTTATTTATTCACTACAAAACATTAAGCAAGATACTGAAAAATTCTATTTTTTCTTTCTACTGTTAACGACTGCTTTAAACGGGATATTTTTATCTGGGGATTTATTTAATATTTACATTTTCTTTGATCTTACGATCATCTCTAGTTTCATTCTTATCACCTTTGGAGATAAAAAATATGCACTTAAAGGCTCCATTAAATATCTTATACTAGGCACTCTTGCATCCTTGTTTCTTTTGTTGGGCATAGGTTTTGTTTACGCTGAGACCGGCGTATTAAATCTTGAATATGTACAACACCGGATTTCTTTGATTGATGTACAAACCCAGATTGTTATTTTTGTCTTTTTTTTAGCTGCAGTTGGAATAAAGGCTGCTATTATCCCGTTTCATACCTGGCTTGTGGATGCACATTCAACAGCTCCGGTTCCCATTTCTGCGTTGCTTTCAGGAATTATTGTTAAATCAGGTGTTTATGTGTTCATTCGAATTAGTTCTTTTGAATTTACGCTCCCAAGAATGAATGAAGTTATTATTATGCTTGGTGCAATCACCGCGGTTGGTGGAGTAATTGGTGCATTGATGCAGTGGGATATCAAAAGAATCACTGCGAATCATACAATATCCCAAATTGGTTTTATTATTGTGGGAATTGGTACGGGTTCAACAATTGGATTTGCTGGAGGGATTTATCATATAGTGAATCATGCTTTTTTCAAGGCTTTGCTTTTCTTATGTGCTGGAGCATTGATTTATAAAACGGGCTCTAAAGATATTAGGGAGTATCGAATTGGCTGGACTATGCCAATAACGTTTATTGTTTATGTTATTGGAATCTTATCTATCTCTGGTATTACTCCGTTTAATGGATCGGTGAGTAAAAAACTGATTGAAACTGCGATACATTCCTATCCTGGTATCTCTATCATGCTTCTTTTCGCTTCTGTGGGTACGGTTGCGAGTTTTTCTAAGATTCTTTATTATGCATTTTTTAAACATAAGAGTGTTAACACCAATGGTAACGATGGGAAAAAGGTTCCATTCACAATGCTTGTGTCTATGATTATTCTTGCCGTTTTTTGTTTGGCTTTAGGGATTATTCCCCAATTATGGTTGGATGGATTAATTCTTCCTGCGTCTTATCTTTTGGGTGATGTTAATTTGATTCAGCAGGTATCATTTATTGAACCTTTGTCGATTCTGAAAGAATGGATTATTGTCGGTGGTGGACTAGTGCTTTTATTTTTAATTATACGTTTTTCTACCATGGTTGATTCTCTGCGAACCAAAATTTCAAAAATACCTGTGAATCAATCGATACTATTTATGATTATAACGTTAATTATTATTTCAATAATATTTAATTATTTATAGTATGTATCATATTGACTTTTGTCCGCATTGTTCAAGTGAAATTACATTATGGTATTTGGTTATTTAATTTGTTTTTCCTCTCATTTGATATATAAATAAAAAGACCTTAAAGAATATTGAGTTGTAAGTGGGATAATTGAAAACCTAAAAATAACATGTTTGTTATAGTGGTTGTCAGCACGATGACCTTAGATGAACCGGATGAATGTTTAAAAAAGGAATTAGGATTATTTGAAGTATTTGCTATCGCTTCTGGAGCGATGATAAGTTCCGGGCTTTTTATTTTGCCTGCGATTGCATATCAAGAAACAGGTGCATCAGTCATAATTTCATATCTTATTGCAACACTTTTGATGTTACCTACCTTACTTTCAGCATCTGAACTAACTACAGCTATGCCAAAAGCTGGAGGTGATTATTTTTTTATCGATCGGAGTATGGGTCCTGCCCTTGGAACCATTGGAGGTACTGCTTCTTGGTTTGCATTGAGTGCAAAAACAGCGTTTGCTTTAATTGGTATTGGAGCTTTTGTTCAACTTTTTAATCCGGGTTTGTCAGATTTTTATTTAAAAATTATTGCAGTAGTATTTTGTATTATTTTTACCATAATAAACTTAGCCGGTGTTAAACATGCAGGTAAAACACAAGTTTATTTGGTAGCAGGTCTACTTAGCATTCTTATCATTTATGTTGGTGTAGGTTTTTTTTATTTTGAGCCAGCAAGATTTCAGCCATTCACTCCTTACGGTGTGGGCTCAATTTTTGCAACAGCAGGAATTGTTTTTGTTTCTTTTATGGGGCTTATCAAAGTATGCAGTGTGGCAGAAGAAATAGAAAAACCCAAAAGAAATATTCCACTTGGGATGCTTCTTGCTTGGAGTATGGTCTCTACGTTATACATACTTGTTGTTTCTGTTACGGTAGGCTTGCTAGATCATACCACATTAACTAACACGTTGATGCCTATATCAAAAGGTGCTGAGGTATTTGCCGGTGAAATAGGTCTTATCTTACTTGGTGTTGCAGCGGTTTTAGCTTTTATTACAACAGCAAATGCCGGGATACTTTCCTCTTCACGTTATCCTTTGGCACTAAGTAAAGATCAGTTATTACCCAGTTTTTTTTCCAAATTATCAAAAAAAGGTACACCCGTTGTTTCTATATTGTTTACTTCTGGATTTATGATTAGTATCATTCTCTTTTTAGATCTTGAAGGATTAGTTAAAATTGCTTCAACGCTGGTGCTTTTATTATATGTGCTAGTGAATTTATCTGTTGTTATGATGCGGGAGAGTAATATTAGGAATTATCGTCCAAGTTTTAGTTCACCTTTTTATCCCTGGATTCAGATTGTAGGAATAATTGGGTACATTTGGTTAATCTATGAAATGGGCGTAATCTCTATTGCGATAGTTGGTTGTTTTATTTGTGGTGGTTATGCATGGTATTGGATTTTTGCTCGTGATAAGATTTGGAGGGAATATTCGCTTCTCAATGTCGTTGAAAGAATTACGGGTGAAAAAAATACTGGTTATTTACTGGATGAGGAGTTAAGAGAGATTCTTATAGATCG
>Ga0209925_1000850_pt1 | contig 15480 bp, 12 predicted proteins | sample SalPonR2_A_D1_MG_FD_185702 | JGI IMG/M metagenome (GOLD analysis project Ga0209925, IMG submission 185702) | Salt pond soil microbial communities from South San Francisco under conditions of wetland restoration - Salt Pond MetaG R2_A_D1_MG... ...
GCCCCATCGCCTCCGCCACCATCTGCCCCATTAATAAGGCATTCTCCGGGGCTCTTCCCTCCGCATCGTTCAAAAAGTATACGTATACGTCCCTCCCGCCTGTGAACTCTCCCTCCTCCTCTTCTTCCCTCCCTCCCGCCACCCCGCTCTCTCCCTCCCCTTCTCTCCATTTCTTGATGTTCCGCACGTATTCATCAAGTTCCTCCCGCGTATAATCCCAAGCGTGCTCCTCCTTCAGCCCGTGCAGGCGCAGGTATACGAAGTGAGAGGAGGTTATGGGCCGCGCTACCTCTGCCGCCAGCGCCTGCTCGTGCTGCTGCTGTTTTGGAAGCGCGTGCAGGACAAGCGCCCATTCTTGGACGTGGAGAAAAGAGAAGACTGCCGGGCAGAACCAGGAGGGATGTCGAAATTCCAAGGCGCAGCGCCATTGGGGAGAAGAGGTAGGGGTCGGGCGGGACACGTACATGTCCAGCGCATCTGCGAGTCGGTGAAGGGAGGACAAATCGCACGTGTACGAAGGCGGGAATTGGAATAGAATGGGCCCGCGCATGGATGGCGGCAAGGAGGAGGCACGCTTGAAGAAGAGTGGAAGTTCGTGGGCAAGGGCGGCAGGGTGGAGAGGATGGGAATAGTGCTCCTTAAGACGGCTCCCGGAAGCAGCTGGCGACGTCGGGTTAGCTGCAGCGGGAACGCTAGGTTTTGCGTCGTTAATGTCGCTGTCAATATTTGCTTCGCCACCGTGCGTAATCGTCTTCTTCATTTTGAGCGCGAAGCGAAAATTGGGATTGACAGGCCGGACTTGCTCGATCCAGGACGTCATTGTGGCTTCGCTGGGTATGCCTGTCGTGAAGGGCACCGTCGAAAAGGTCACATTCAGTTGTCCATTTGTGCATCCACTCACGATTGTTGCCATTTCGCATTTGTGGCATGTGAGGGAGCCTGATCAAAAGACTTTATCCAGTGCTAGTTGACGTGGATGGCTGTACTTCTATTCCCCTTTTCCCCCCTCATATTTAGCTCCCAAGGGCACTCTGATCAATTATCTCCATGAACTTAATATACAACAAATCTTGGATGCCTTTGTAGTCTTACCGTAGAAGGTGGTGTTGACCTCGCATGTGTTCAACGTTTGGGCGTAAAATCTTAGCTCCTTGGCGTGGGGAAGGCCTGTTCGTTTCCCGCACGTCCAAAAGGGCCCAAATGACATCACAACATATAAATGTAAGGCATTTTGGATCAAAGTACAACTTGCATACGAAGGATCAAATACAATCAACAATGCATTTCGATACTGACCAACTCACCGGGGGGGTAAAAGCATCGTCGCCAATGAGGATACGTATATCCTGCGGTTCCCAGATAAAACTGGCCGGGGGAGTCTGCAGAGGAGAGTACTACTTCACTACTTGTCGTCATGGCTAAAAATGTCTTGGATAATATGTTAGACTCTTAGCCACTATCGACACAGGAACAAGAATTCAGTTCGCTTTGGCGAGGGGGGAGGTTAACAAGCCGGCTTCAAGCAATGTGAGAACAAAGTGCAGGGCACGCACACGTGATGGAGCGAAACATACGACAACTGTGCCATGTACGATATCGACGACAGCGTAAAGAGGCCCTCCTGAATCTCGACTGTTTCCGCAGACTTTCATGGACGCGAACACTTTAGTAAGCCAACAGATGCTTCAGGGCCTTGGCCTTCTTCGCGCTCTTTTATAGCCTGTTTTCTGCATGCTTTACCATGACATGGGAGGCCGCAAAAAGATGTTTCCCGCCTTCCTCCGGTGTACCAAACAGTGTATTGCCTAACCTTTGCATGGTTGGACCGTCACTTTGTGCTTCTGATGTCGTGATCTGCTTGCCATGTCTTCTTCATCTATCTCCCTCAACATTTACCCACGCGCCCTCTGCGCTTCTACCTTTCCTCCTTGCAGAGAGTACGGCCACGCTTTGAATCATGTCTTACGGTGGCTTCGAGTATGGTGCACCTGCAGACACATATGGAGGCGGTGGCGGAGGTTTTATGCCGGGAGTTGGTGATTACCAAGGACAAGGAATGGGCTTCGGGTCGCCAGGAGGGGGTGGGCCTGGAGGAGGGCCAGCAAAACCGAGTAAAGAGCAGAAAACTTTGCTGCCTCTGACGGTTCATCAAGTCTTAAATGCAGGACAGGATGAGCCGGATGCCCCGACCTTCAAAGTGGATGGATGCGACCTGCACCAGGTCAAAATCGTAGGGCAAATCCTGGACATTGTAGAAACCGCGGTGATGCGAGCCTATAAAATCGACGACGGCACGGGGATTCTGAGTTGCCATGTGTTTTCGGAACAGGACGAGAGTGAATATGCACAAGAGCGTCGAAGTTATTGCCAAAAAGGGGCCTACGTGGGTGTGGTTGGCCAGGTCCGGGACTACCAAGGAAAGCGCCACGTGAGTGTGCATGACATGCGGGTGGTGAAAGACGGCAATGAAATCACCTACCATCTGCTCGAGGCCATCTGGGTGCACTGTCAGAACACTAAAGGGCGCATGCTCAAGCCCGGGGCGGCCGTGGGTAGTGGGATGGGCCTGGGAATGGGGATGGGCATGGGCGGGTACGGTGGCGTGAGTGGGAAGATGATGATGGCCGGTCCCGGAGGGATGAACGGAGGCACGAACGACGTGCACGAAGCCGTGCTCAATGCCTTCATGGAGTACAGTATGGGAGACAATGGGGCAGAGCTGGCCACGGTCGTGCGGGCTTTGTCGGGGAAACTTTCGGCGAACCAAATTCAACAGGCGACGGAATTTTTAGCGCAGGAGGGACGGCTGTACACGACTTTGGATGAAAACCACTACAAGCCTACATAGAAGGTGGCTTAGGTAAGATTTTTGTGAGGGATTCGGTCGAAAAGATGGCGGGGCAATGCGGGGGAGAAGAGGGGTGGGACCCGTGGGGGTGGTGTAAGGATGCTTTGTTGGGAAGGGTGCGCGCGAGGAAGAGTAAGGTTAGGGTTAGGGTTACCCTAAGCGGTGGGGGGAATGGAGATCGACAAAGTGGTTGTCAGAGGGCGTTTGGCAGGAAGGTGAAAGTGACCGTGGGACGGTGCACACAAGAGGGAAGGCAGGGAGGGATGGCAGGCGAGGAATCAGCACGACAACAATCGACATAGCCACAATCAAGCTACCTCGGAGGCAGACAGGTCGCACGAAAGAAATTGAAATACTAGGACGTATCGCGTCAGCGATGGAAATGAAGGATCTTATGGAAATTCTGTGTGTTTACAAGAGCGGTGACTGTTTTTATTCCCTCATAAGTTTCAGGCTGAGAGACGTTACGATTCAGATTTGGAATATTTTAATCTCCATTTCTACCACCCTCCCCCCTTTTTTGTTATCGATACGCCCATGTGTTTCACGATCGTCCGAGCGTGGCAAGGATCTGCGCCCTCTCCTCGAGGTCCCCCCGCTCCTAGGCGCCTCCTACTTCCGCCACTCCCCCAGAAAGGCCACGCAGACCGTCGTGTCGTCCACCACCTGCTCCTCCTTCAGCCACCGGGTGTTTGCCTCCTTGATGAGCGTTTCCACCGCCTCCTGCGGGTCTTTGGCCACTCCCACCATCCTCACCACCTCCGCATCCGACATAAACTCCCACAAGCCGTCGGTCGCGAGGACCAAAAACACGTCCCGGGCCGAATCCAAGGTGTATTCAAACACTTCCGGCTCGGAAGAAACACCCACCGTGTGCGCGACCACATCGCCCAGGGATCGGGACATGGCGAGACCGGGCACGTCCAAGTCCTTCAGCCAGACTCTTGCGGGTCCGTCAACCCCGTCGTCGTAGCGGACAGCGAACACGCGGCCATTAGCGGCAAGAATTCGGGCTTTTTCGGCGGCCACGTCGGGTTTGTGGTCGATGGAGAGGCGAATGGATCTCAGCGGGGGGGTGGGGGGGGAGGGTAAATTGGACGCGGTGGACAAGGAGAGAGACCGTCGGGACAAGAAGGAAAGGCCGCGCGCTTTCGAGGGCGTGCAGGCTAGAGTCTCCTTTTTCATCGGCATTGAACTTTCACGGCTCGTGGAGCTAACGCTAGCGTCTGCGGTGTTGGGTGCGTCATGCAATGCCACAGTGACGCGGGAATCTCCGACATTGAACACCAATACACGATCCCCCCGCAATAATACGGCCGTCAATGTGGTCCCCGAAAAGGCCGTGTCTATCCTCCGGTCTTGTACCAGGGCGCTTTCCAATGCCGCTATTACCTCAATTACGGCACGACGAGGATCTTGCTCAAAATGGTCGTGGGCGAATAAATTTCGAGCCATTTCGCGTTGAAAAAAGCCTGACACCAGCTCTCCGAATTCGCCATGGCCATCCAGTACACAGAAGAAAAGAGTGGACGTGTGCGGCTCTTCTGCCATGATTAAGGCATCTTGGTTCTTCTTCCGGCGGTGGTACGGTGCAAAACCCTTCTGGCTTTTGCCAGCGTAGGCACTAACGAGGCAGGGTAGCACGCTCCCTTTTTGTTTGTCTACGTTCAACGTTTCGTCTAAGCGAATATCATGAATGCCGTCCACAAGCGCATTTGTGCTTACTACGCTAAGCTTCCTCCGTGCTTTACCCAAACTGGCACGGGTATTCGATGGGATAGAGCCAACAGGCGAAGGGGACTCGGGGATGTCGATAAACTCCACTTCGTGCTTTTCTCGATGGATAAAGGTTTCCTCCCTTTTTTCCACCAAAATGCTATCCACAGCATCTTCTTCTTGTGTCCTCTCTGCTATACTTGCTGATGTGCAGGAACGTGTGCTCCGCGTTGTGCGACAGCCGGTAGGGTCGGTATCCGTCATATGGGCTTTCCCAAGTTAATAAGCTGTCTTCTGTCTCCGAGACCAGAACGCTTCCAGTGTTCCCTGACATGCATATGCGTGCACAAAGATAGAAGAGTGTGCATGGTAATGAGATTTAACAACAGAAATGCAGCATGCGATGCCATGAATGTCAATAAGTCAATGTTTTTTTATTTTATCTAAGATTTTGGGGGGCAGGGGCAGCGGCGCGCGCGCTCCCGACCGTTTCCGTAACGCCGCAGCTCCGGCCCCCCCACCCTTCAACCGTCGGATTTTTCTCCTGCCTGACAGCATCATTGTCTATTTTTGACGAGAATTGTACTGGCAATGTGTACTCTTCCATATGGCGCGAAAATTTCTCAATTCAAGATGCCTTTTGGCTCGAGATCCGAAAAGAAAGGCAAACCTACCGACTTGTGTTCCCCATTCGGAATTTCTTGTTCGTACTTATCCAGATTCATTCATTTTGGAAGAAAAAAAGTTTGCTGACAAAATTTTCACCCTTGTGATATATTTATGCTTCGAAGCACATTTGTGCACTTACCGTGTATCAAATGTCTTTAAGATGGATTTGCATCCTCAGGCCGCCGAATGTCGACTCGGAAGCCACGTGATGTTCTGCCACAAAATCATATTCAGCATCAATCATACACCTAAATTGTACACATTCAATTAAAATGACCTATAATTTTGTGCTCCTGTAAGCTCTCATACATGTCTCTAAATGTCTGTCTCGGGGCCCTGAAGCCTTCAGGTAAAAGCTCTTTTCTGACTTTGCTACTATCGAACAAAATCCGGAAACCGACGTTATGTTTAATATCCTCTTTCGCAAGCCTCTTCCCCACAAATCCAGTGTAGAAACCAATCCACAATAAGGGCTTAGGCACTGAAACACGGAGGAGTGGCCTCCAGATTTTATCTCGCACGCAGTCCAACATTTCCCGAAGGCTGTATGTGCCGCTGGTGACTAGGTAGCGACCACGAGCAGGTGCGTGTTGAAAGGCACGCACGTGTACAATGGCGACATCTCGAACATCTACAACGGCCCATGGAAGCTTGACGGGGGGCAATTCGCCTGTAACAAGCTGGAAGAGAAGAAGAAATCGAAAAGAAGTCAATACTTTAGGCATGATATCACCAATCCTGTCCTTCAACCCCAAAAAGTTTCTCCCGTCTACTTTCTTCTACCTGCTTAAAAAATTGAACTGAGAAGGCATCCGTGTGGTACCGACTAAGAAGTGGGCCGAAGATGAGGCCTGGGTTTAGAACCACCATGTCCCAAGAAGTCGGTGCGACGCGTTCCACAAATGCCCATGCCGCTCTTTCTGCCAGTGTCTTGCTCAAAGCGTAGCCTTGATTGTTGTCCAAAGACGACTTGTCGTTCCAATCCTCCTCTGCCCCCAAAAAAAGGGTTTGACAGGAGGGTGAAGCTTTATTGAGGGCTCACGATGGTTACATTCGGCCCATTTCCGATAGAAACACACCACCCTTATGCTTATAAAAGGGATACAATACGAGAAAGGAAACGTAGAATGAAAGAGGTATTGACGTACCAGTATAGACATACCCCTTCGGATGCTCGTCGCCCAGGCCAAAAATCGACCGAAACGAGCCTGTCAATACAACGCGTCTAACACTGGTCGACTTGTGAACTGAGGTGAGGACATTCTCGGTCCCTTCCACGGCGGGACGAATGAGAGTTCCCTCGGGATCAGCGACAACTTCCAGAGCTACCGGTGAAGCGGAATGAAGCACGTAGGTGGCTCCTTCTATAGCCTTATCGAAGGAGCCAGGAACGAGGAGATTAGCTGCAAAGAGGCTGAGACGCTCAGTGGCACCGGGAAGGGACTTCAAACACTGAAGCCTCTCTATATCGTCCACGTCGCGCACGGTGCCTCGCACGGTATAGCCAGCTTCTAAAAATGTTTTGACCAAATGCTCACCAAGGTATCCTGCCGCTCCCGTCACTGTCACAATAATTCCACTTGTGTCAGGATTGGTAGGAGTGAACTTTGTGCCTGTTGGGGCAATGTCGCCGGCCATGGCCTGAATCTGTGTGCGTCCGAGGAATGCGAAATTGGATGAGGAAAATCGAATGAAGAAAGTTTGACCACTTTTGAAATTGACACATCCTTGGCCAGCTTGACCAGCCGCACATATCGCAAGGAGAGTGGAAGAGTCTCCAAGAATCCTTTGAAATGTTAACGGCAAGACCGTTTAAAAGTTCAAAGCTTTGGAGATGTTCAGAAGCAACAACGTATCACCTGAAGAGCTCATTAAGCTTAGTGCATAGAAAACAACCAAATTCAGCACTTTACTTTTGATACTGGAGCATATTGCGTTTGCGGCGTGTAAAGATTCACAAGACAGGCAAAGCAAAAAGTTCAAATCTGAAAAGAAGAGCCGAAAGAAATAATGCGATCTTCTCGAATTTGTTTATGGAAATTCTGCATCTAGTCGTCTTGTAAAGATTTTCCAATCATATTCATCAATGACTGCACTTTTCTACCGACCATGTAATGTACACCAGCGCAGTCTCATGTATTCCCACCTAGTCTTGCTTTTCATCTGTATAATTATGTTTCAAAAGGACAGTTCTCCCACCCCGCCCGCAGTTTCCCCATCCGATATCCGGCCTGACTTATGCAAAGAAAATTTGACGGAGACACCCAACATGGAAGTAACCGCTCGAAACTTGGCTCGAAGCCGTTGTACGTGCGCGGCCATATCAACATCAGCAACGTTCTGCGGGGTGTTGTGAAAGGAACGGCATGCATTTGAAAATATCAACATTTCGTGCACATTTCCTGAACTGCAATGGCTGTGCAAACTCCGAAATATATCGATTCCGATGTAAACACACCTGTCGAGGAAAGTCCTGCACGAGCTTTATGATGCCCTCTAATGTCCTGATGGCCCTGTCCATTCGTTAGGAAAAATGTTGATCTCAAGACCACATCTAAATTTAGATCAGCTCTCTACGCGCGAGAGAATACTTCATTTACATTTTTAACAAAAATACTCCCAACTTACTCACACAAGCTCTAAAAACGAACCTATGCACAGCCGTTGTGTCCATCATAGCCTTTGCAGCCGCGATCTCACCAAATTCCTTGCTCCTCCCTTTTTCTCCCTCTCCTGTAATACTGTCTTTAATGACAAACAACCAGGTCTGGCTGCATGCCTTGTAGAACCCCAGTTCGCATCCAATTTCAAAACCCTTAGCTTTGCTGTGCAAATAAGGGGAAGAAAAGAGGATAACTGCCTTCCTTTGTTAATGCTCTATATCGCATCTCCTATCCGAACCTATAACTTCATAAACCTCACGTCGAAACCTCGTTGATTCTCCCTCTTCTTGTCCATCAGACGCCTCATCTCTTGACTTCCATGCTTCAAACAAAACTCCCATTGATACTATTTCGCTTTTGAAGCGAAAGGTTATAATTTCCCCCTACGCGTAAAGCCCCCGGACAACCTCCCTCTCATGAGACTTTTTCTGCTTATAGTGCGGACGTACCCAACTGCGCGTCCCTCTCGACGGCCTCGTTTCCTTCCCGCCTCGCCCCCTTCCTGGTAACCTTCCTGATACCAGGTCTCATCCAAATGTACTACTGCATCAAGATCCAAACTGCTTGTATGCCTCGCTTCCTCAGCATTTGTCATGCGCGTAATGGGCGGTGGGGTCGAAAGGACCGTTGTCTGATGTGACGGAGAATCTACTTTGCGACCGACGCCAGACAACGGTCGACACACAGGGCCCAAAGCAAGCCTAAAATAGCAAAGAGATATTCGTTAGGAGGGATACTTTTGATCATGAAACCTAAGAGTGGATTTACCACACAAGGAGGCTGTCCCGGATGAGGGACGGAACAGTGGGAACATGAAACGAGGATGCATCGCAGAAGTATCCATGGCCCACACTTCACACCATGCCTATATGCTTCGTGAAGGAATTATTAAGCCAAGATGTGCACCAGAGTTTCCTCGAAATGCATGAGTGGAAGCTTGTAAAGACCTCTGCGGCTGCACATGGAAGTTTAGACAATTTTCATGCGGCTTACCTCCTCACCCTCTATCGTCGCCGTCGCCACTCAAGCACTTCCGCTCGAATACACGCTTATAACCCTTCAAAAAAATTTAACCAGTCATTTCAAGACAGGACAACCACTAAGTATGGTTAAGTACACCGAAGATGGCCTTGTCCTGACGCTGGACTCAGATGATGAGGAGGTACGCATGATAGGATAGCGCGGGGAGGGTCCCCTGGAGCTGTTGTGTTCACATATTTATCTCAGGTTTTTAAGTAACATGTCTTAACATTTCCTTTGTTGGATTTCTCATGGCTTCATACCTAATCTCACCATTCAAATTTCGCTGCCGTTCCTTGTGTTGCTTGCAGGTAGTAGCTGAAGACCGAGAGGAAGGGGATGCGGAAGAGGCCAAGGCTGCCAAGATTACCCGCCCTGAATCGGTCGATGCAAAAAAAACGAGACAAAAACAGCTGAAGAAGAAGGAAAAGAAACAGAACGGGGTGGCAGAGAGGAAGAAGGCGTCAGAAATGGACCCTTCGTTTGCGTTTGAGGAGGCAGATGACGGTTTTGGCGGCAAGGCACAGTGGGACTTCAAGGAGGCATTGGTCAAGTTGGGTCTGGGTGTGGCGAGAGAGGGGACGAGTGAGATAGAAAAGCAATCAGCGGCCGTAGTGGAAGGTGACAAGGATGAGGGGGAGGGAGAAAGGGAGGAGGAAGACGAGGGATTGGTGGCGGATGCCGTCAAAGATTTAAACACGGAGGAGGCGCTGGTGAAAGCAGCGCGGCGAAAACAACGTTTGGAGGACAAGGAAGGGCGATTGCAGGAAAGGGAACGGCGGAAACTGGAAGAACGGCGAAAAGGGTCGGGAAACGACGGCTTGCCTGTGCCGGAAGACACGGACGCAGACCCAAAAGCCAAGGAATTCTTTCAGGAGCTCAGCGACGACCTGCGCATCCAGGCGTCGGGTCCCGGGGGCACTGTTCTCTTCTCCCAACTCAACCTTTCCCGCCCGCTCCTGCGGGCCATCGAGTTCCTGGGTTACGTCAACCCCACCCCCATTCAAACCGCCGTCATCCCCGTCGTGCTCGCGGGAAAGGACGTATGTGCTTCGGCCGTGACGGGTTCAGGCAAGACTGCAGCTTTCGCCCTTCCGATCCTGGAACGCCTTTTGTTTCGGCCTAAACGGGTGGCGGCCACGCGTGTCTTGGTCCTGTCCCCGACCCGGGAGCTTGCCGTACAGACCCACTTGATGCTGAGCCGTTTGAGCCAGTACACGGATATGGTCACCTGCCTGGTGGTGGGCGGCAGCAAGAACATGCGGGCCCAGGAAAGCGAGCTTCGGGCCCGGCCAGACATTGTCGTGTGTACGCCGGGGCGGATGCTGGATCATTTGATGAACTCACCCGGTGTCTCTGTGGACGATCTGGAGATCTTAGTGCTCGACGAGGTTGACCAGCTCGTCGACCTTGGGTTTGCGGCGGAGGTCGAGTCCTTGGTGAAAGAGTGCCCCCGCCAACGCCAAACGTTGTTGTTCTCGGCTACCATGACGGCTAAAGTGGATGCCTTGGCAGTCCTGGCTTTGAACCGGCCTGTCCGGGTCCGGGTGGACGTCTCCCTCCAGGTCGCCCCCCGTTTGGAGCAGGAATTTGTGCGGGTGCGAGGCAAAGGCAGCGAGGAGCACCGCCACGCCATCCTCCTGGCTTTGCTGGCTCGTACCTTCAAGACCCGGACCTTGGTGTTTTGCAACACGAAGGCCGATGCCCATAGGACTCGACTGTTGCTGGAGCTCTCGGGTATCAAGGCGGTGGAGTTGCATGGGAACTTGACGCAAGCCGAACGCTTGGAGAGCCTCCTTTGCTTCAAAGAGGGCAAGGCCGACGTGCTTGTGGCAACGGACTTGGCGGCCAGGGGCCTGGATATTTCGGGGATTGCGGCGGTGATCAACGCAGAAATGCCACGGACGCGCGCGACCTATGTACATCGGGTGGGGCGGACGGCACGCGCCGGTTGCGGAGGAAAAGCGGTGAGCCTGGTCCCGGATGCCCTGCGTTTGTTCATGAAACAAATAGTCCAGGACGTGGAGGATACGTCGACGGTCAAATCCCGGGTGGTGCCGCCCCCGGTCCTGGCCCACTACGAGGCCAAAGTCTCGGAGCTGCAGGCGGCCATCGAAAGTCGGTTGAAGGAAGAGGCGGCGGAGCGTCAGGCCCGGTGGGCGGAGATGGAAGCCGAACGTGCCCAGAATCTGGTGGAGCATCAGGAGGAGATCCTGCAACGCCCAGCCAAGCAATGGTTTCAGAGTAAGGCTGAAAAAGAGGCGGTCAGGACGGCGGCCGCCGCCGAGAAAGCAGCGGCACAAGGGAATGGAAATGGGAAGCTCTCTGCTTTCGGGACCCAGCGTGCATCGCTCTCCTCCACCATGAACTTAACCAGAAAAGAGAAACAAGCCTTGGAGGAATCGGCGAAGAAGAAACCGCACCGATTGAATCGGGCCAAGCGCCGGCGGATGGAGATGTTGAAGGAAGAGGAAGGGGAACGGAGGGAAGCGGTGGAGCAGAGTATGGAGGAGGACGGTGAACTGCCCAAGAAACGGAAGCTGGCCACAATGACGTCGCAGAAAAGTGTAGCGAGGGAGGCTAAAAGAGCGGCCCAACCGACCCGTGTCCGTGCCGAGGGGAGGGCAGCGGGAGCCATTCGGGTCAAAACCGCACGTGGAAGTGGGAGTGCGGGCACTTTGCAGTTGACAGAAGGTTTCGACAAAGAACTGGACACCGTGTACCGGAAAAAAGGAAGGGAGGAGCCAGGGGGAGGGACAGGGCCCCATCAGAGAGACGAAGGGATGGCTGGGAGAGAGAGGGAGAGTGCCTACAAGTTCCGCGGCTTGTCGGCGACTTCGGCGGCAGGTGGAGGCCTTCGTAAGCGGAGCAAACCAAGCCATCATGCTTTCAAAAGTAAAAGCAAACATCGGCGCCGTTGAGAAGACATGCGGGGCGGAGGATGCTGGACCGCTGGAAAGGCGCCCTCTCGAATCCGACGATGAAAGTAAACAAAGCAAAAAAATGACCCAATGGGATGACTCCAGTCAAAACTTCAGATCTGCTGCATGCAAACGAATTATTTGGATCGTCTGAAGTTCATGGCAACTTCTTTCTTGTCGTCTCTCGCACCTTCGCATACAGAGTCATCATCCACAATATCTAAAGCTTGCCCGTTGAAAAATCCTGCTCCCTTTATCCAACCCTCTGAACTATGTCTACGTTAGTGACGAGAATATAGTTTAAACTTTTCAACACTGGTAACAACGAAATTTGCTTGATTCAAATGAGTTTAGCCTAGGCAGGGTTCAGTCAAACAAAACCACACAGACAGTCGCACACGTGCGGAAACCCCCACCGCCGCACGGAAAGCAGGTTCTGGCAAAAAAAAGGATTGAAAGGCATCATAAATTCCTATTCATGAGCGTTGCATGCTATTTGCACGCCCTACCCTTGTCAACGAGTCCTGTACAGCGATCCATCTTTTTCGAACGACTTGCCCAGCACGGGGGAAGGTCGTACCAATGCCGCTTGACCCAGGACTATGCCCATCCACGCCAGGATACCGCCTGCTATTCCGATCAAAGGCAGTCTCATGAGGCAACTACCAGTCTACAAATTCGCACATGGAACAATACGTCCAACTGCAGGCCCGTATTCCATCGCACTTGTGGCCCGTGTCGGTGTGTTCCTGGCACCGTCATCATCGCCGGCGAGACTGGTTTGTAGAAAGAGGCGCCGCGCGGCGGAAGGCACCGCCACATTCCCAGGTCTGATGTGGTTTCACGTCGTCAAGACAGCATTAGGTTGTGTGTTTCATGTGTTCTCTATGTATTGAATGTAGCCTTGCTTTTCACCATGTTCGCGGCTGTTGTTGTTGTGCGTTTTGTCCTCTTCTTGGCGGCTCTCTTTCTGCCTGCATTTCCCACTCTTTTTGAATGCCTCGCTCCTTTCCTGTTCCTGGAGTGCGCAGGTGCACGACTGGGCGGAAGACGGGCGGGGGACAGTGGATGTCCTGTTACCTTGCTTGTCTGAACATACTTTTCCATGTCGATCGACAGATCCACTGACGGATAGTTTACGAAGTTATGAGACTTTGCACTGTGTGACACCGATGTCAGCCTCCCCAGAGCGGAGTGTAGCCTCGGCCGGGCAACCTGATCTCGGCATTGTCCATGCCACCATTTCAACACAACGCCAAACCGTGCATTCCGCTCTAAGGGCTAAAGACACGTACGACGTAATTATGCTGCACTCTTGGCTGGGTTTGATGTCACGTTGCCCTTTGGCTGGACAGTCAAGTCCCTCCAGACCAGACAGTGCTTCTTTTTCTTTCCGTGGGCGAAGGGAATGCACAGGGGCGTTCCATCCAGCGCGGAAAAGAAAACTCTCCAAGCCCTCACGACGCTCTTGTGTATACTTTATAAATCACACAGATTTCATCTAGTTGTAGTATACTGGTTTCGCGACAGAGCAGCGTTTTTAATCGGACGTGACGAGCTCGAGCAAAACCGGCAGCACCACAAGCAAGTGTCTCGCGCCTGGACCTGAGATTACTCTTACCCCGTAGATTGCGATATATAGCGTTGTACAAACGCCCAGACCTTCCTCAGTAGGTCTTTTCTTCTCCCATTCTCCACTCACGGCGTGCAAACGTGCGGCCATTACCCGGGCAATCACGGCGACCGCGAACCTCACCAGTGGCTCGAGCCTGGAGCTTGCTCAGAACAAGCTTGGCGACAAGATGAACGATGGTGCGGTCGTACCGACTGCTTCGGGCACATCTCCGTCCTACGATCGAGGAGGTGCTGCGAGCGATGAGAGCAAGCCTTCAGACCTCTCGGTAAGTGTGTGTTTACTTGTCGTCTGCGTCGCATATGTCTACTTGTCGTCTGGGTTGCTTCTTCGGGTTCATGGTGGGGGTCAACAGGCATGCCGGGAATTCTTTTCTGGGTCAAATTGTCTTCTTGGTTTATGGTGCCTCAATATTGGGTGTGTTTTGGGGGCGCGAACGTGGGGGAGTCTCACCTCCTTGTCCTCCTCGTTCCCTTGATGCCTCCTGTAGAATGGCGGGGGGGGTAGCCATCCGCTCCCCTCCGCTGCTCCACCCACCTGGGGTCAGGGTAACATCAAGGAGGACCCGAGTGCGGACGAGAACCCCGTGGACAAGGCACCGCTTGTCTATTACCCCACCGGGGAGGCGGACAAGAAAGCGGGGGCAGGCAGTCATAAGAAGAAACGACCCGTGACCGCGATGAAGAAAGCGTATATAGCGCTGCGGAAGTTTACGGTGGCGATTGGCTTGGCCGCTTTGGCCATCTTTGTGTACATGTAAGAGGGAAGCGGGTGGGGGGAGGGAAGAAAGGGAACACGGGTGGTCAGAGGGGGGGAAGACTCTGGAGCGCTCACATCCAACTTTTCCCATACTCCATGCAGGCCTGTAATCCTCAAAATCATCGTTGGTCTCTTCATTCTCTTCATCTTGAGCCTGATATACCTGCCCCGCTCCGTCAAACACCGATGGGAGGTTAAGTTCATGGTGGCTCAGGGATGGACACTGCGGCAATGGTTTGTCTACTTGGCGCGGCATAATTTCGTCGTCGATCCCATCTATTGGCACCGGGCCCTTTTCATTACCGTCATCAGGTGCGCAGGACAAGGGCGGCTTGCATGCTGAGTTGTCAAGCTTGATGGTCCCGATCGTGGCCTCTCTCACCCCGCCTTTCCTCCCCTGTACCCCGTGACAGCACCTTCACCTCCTTCGTCTGGGCCCCCAAGGAGGAGAAAGAATACCCGGAGGAAACCATCCGGGCCACGACCATCCAACAGCCCCCTCTTTTCATCTTGGGCCATTTTCGGAGCGGGACGACGCGCCTGCATGAGCTCATGTCCAAGGACGATCGCTTCGTCGCCCCCACGGTGTACCAATGCTTCGCGCCCCGCGTTTTTTTGCACCGGGAGGAGGCGATCAGCGAGCAGTTTGGAAAGCTTCAAATGCGTCGGCCCATGGATAGCGTGAAGGTTCGGATGGAAAGCCCGCAGGAGGACGAGTTTGGTCTGGTCAATCTGTGTGGCCTCTCCCCTTACATGGGGGCTATTTTTGCCCGGGCAGAACGGATCAAAAACACCTACTTCCAATACCTGTCGTTCAAGGAAGCCTCGACGGAGGAAGTGGCGCGATGGAAAGACGCGGTAGTCTTCTTTTACAAGAAGGTGTTGTTTAAAAAGCAAGACAAGCGCCTGATCCTCAAGGTAGCGAAGGGCCTGGGAAGGGCGGTGGGGAGGGTGGAGGGGAAAGTTTATGGATTGTTCGAGGACAGTCGCGCCGTCTTTCCCCCTCGCAGGAACCATGCCCGCGATTTATTCCCAACCCCGCCAAATGTCGTCACCGATTGCTCTTTCCCATACCCCCCAGTCCCCTGCCCACACCGCCCGGCTCAAGCTTCTCCATGAACTCTTTCCCGACGCCAAATTCATCCACATCTCCCGCAACCCCTTCGAGGTCTATCAGTCCACGAGCAAGCTCTTCATGGACCTGCTCATTCAGGTTAGTCCCACAATCTGCTCTCGGTGGGGTCTCTTGCT